>ENA-ORTL01000020-ORTL01000020.1-human-gut-metagenome-genome-assembly--contig:-NODE-20-length-290910-cov-14.4639_pt1 | contig 290910 bp, 216 predicted proteins | sample MGYA00241916_ERZ509196 | MGnify/ENA primary metagenome ERZ509196 (study PRJEB26280, sample SAMEA2338844) | human gut metagenome | biome: human gut; feature: human-associated habitat; material: faeces... | reverse complement strand
TAGAGGCCGACAAAATTCGGATATTGTCCGCTACACGCGTTAGTTTGGAATTGGTAGATGACATGAGTATTTAAAGTTTTAAAGTCTTTGTATTAATCAGCGTATCTTCTGCCACAAAAGTAATAAAAAAGATACTACCCAACTTGTTTAAGCTCTAAAATATTTGCTTTTTCTATCTTTTTCTTTGCATATGGCAGCGTCACGACGAATTTCCGCGTGTCGGTCGAGGGCAGGTCGAACATCGTATCCATCATGATCGCTTCGCAGATCGAACGCAGGCCGCGGGCGCCGAGTTTGAACTCGACGGCCTTGTCCACGATGTAATCCAGCACCGCGTCGTCGAACGTAAGCTTGACGTTGTCCAGCTCGAAAAGCCGCTTGTACTGCTTGACGATGGCGTTTTTCGGTTCGGTGAGAATCGACCGCAGGGCTTCGCGCGAGAGGGGCTGCATGTAGGTCAGCACCGGAAGACGCCCCACCAGCTCCGGAATCAGTCCGAACGACTTGAGGTCCTGCGGCGTGATGTACTGCATCAGGTTGTTGCGGTCGATGCGGTCGGCGCGGAGCCGTCCGTACCCCATGGCGCGGGTGTTCAGACGCTGGGCGATCTTCTTCTCCACGCCGTCGAACGCGCCGCCGCAGATGAAGAGGATGTTGCGCGTATCGACCTGAATGAATTTCTGTTCGGGGTGCTTGCGCCCGCCCTGAGGGGGCACATTGACCACGGTTCCTTCGAGAATCTTCAGCAGGGCCTGCTGCACGCCTTCGCCCGAAACGTCACGCGTGATCGAAGGGTTGTCGCCCTTGCGGGCGATCTTGTCGATCTCGTCGATGAAGACGATGCCCCGTTCGGCCTGCTCGACGTTGTAGTCGGCGACCTGCAGCAGCCGCGAAAGGATGCTCTCGACGTCCTCACCCACGTAGCCCGCCTCGGTCAGCACCGTGGCGTCCACGATGGTGAAGGGCACCTTCAGCAGTTTGGCAATCGTGCGGGCCATCAGCGTCTTGCCCGTACCCGTGGGTCCCACCAGCACGATGTTCGACTTGTCGATCTCCACCTCGTCCTCCTTGGGGGCGTAGAGCAGCCGCTTGTAGTGGTTGTAAACGGCCACGGCCATATAACGCTTGGCGTCGTCCTGACCGATGACGTACTGGTCGAGGAAATCCTTGATCTGGGCCGGCTTGAGCAGCTCCTCCATCTTGAGCGGTGCAGCGGCGGCGCTGCCGCCGCGCTCCGAAGCCACGTCGTTCTCGACGATGATCCGGTAGCCGTTTTCGATACATTTGTTGCAGATGTTGGCGCCGTCGATGCCCTGAAACATGATCTCCACGTCGCTGCGCTTGGCGCCGCAGAACGAGCAGCAGTCGCCGCCCGCCCCGTTCTTATGGTTGTTGCCTTTTCCCGATGCCATTATTTCCCGCGTTTGGATAACACTTCGTCGATCAGCCCGTACTCCTTGGCTTCGCGCGCCGAGAGCCAGTAGTCGCGGTCAGCGTCCTTCTCGATCTTCTTGAGCGCGACGCCCGAATGGGCCGAGAGAATCTCGTACAGCTCGCGTTTGGTCTTCATGATCTCGCGTGCCGTGATTTCGATGTCCGAGGCCTGTCCCTGCGCACCGCCCAGCGGCTGGTGGATCATCACCCGCGAATGGGGCAGCGCCGAACGCTTGCCCTTGGCGCCCGCCGTGAGCAGCACGGCGCCCATTGAAGCGGCCAGTCCCGTGCAGATGGTCGCCACGTCGGAATTGACCAGCTGCATCGTGTCGTAAATGCCCAGTCCGGCCGAAACCGAACCGCCGGGCGAGTTGATATAGATCTGAATGTCCTTTTCGGGATCGACCGATTCGAGGAACAGCAGCTGCGCCTGAATGATATTGGCCGCGTCGTCGTAGATCGGCGCGCCGAGGAAGATGATGCGGTCCATCATCAGCCGCGAGAAGACGTCCATCGTGGCGATATTCAGCTGACGCTCTTCGATGATCGTAGGCGACACGTAGGCGCCGCTGACCGACTGGAAATCGTGCAGTTTCAGCGAACTGATCCCGCAGTGTTTCCGTGCGTATTTTTCAAATTCTGACATAATAAATTATCGTAATTGTTATCGTTCGTTATCGTTTGCCGCTATCGCTATCGTTTTTACCGCCGGCCGGCAGCCCGGCATCTCTTATTCGCGGCCCACGGCCGGCTCCGGGCGGGAGCTGCGGGCGGCGGACTGTCGCCGAAACGGCGTTTAAAGCTGTATATCGTCAAACAAAAGGACTTTGCAAACATCACGCCTGCAAAGTCCAAAGATAATCTTTTTTCGACAAATACTAAAGCGCCTTGGCCAATTTGGCGAAATCGTCGGCAGATACGGCTTTTTCCGTCACCTTGATCTTCGACTTCACATCCTCCACGACCTTCACTTCGTACAGCTTCTCGTAGATCTTCTGTCCCTGATCCTTGTCGGCGAGGATCTTCTCGGCATAGCCGGCCAGCATATCTTCGGGAGCCGACGGCATGCCGTACTGCGCGAACTGCGCGGCGGCCAGCGCCTTGGCTTCCGCGAGCGCCTCGTCCTTGGTCACCGTGATATTGTCCTGCTTGATGAAGTGCTTCTGCAGGTAGTTCCACGTGAACATCTTCAGGAACTGGTCGAAGTCCTTGTCGATGTCCTCCATCGAGAACTTGCCTTCGTTGATCGTATACAGCCAGCGTTTGAGGAACGCTTCGGGCATCTTCAGACCGGCTTTCTGCACCAGATAGTCGCGCAGCTGGAGCGTGAAGAGGTAGTCGCTTTCGCGGCGCAGCTCCGGCTCGATGCGCGCATCGATGAACTTGTCCAGTCCGGCCTCGTCCTTCACCTCCCCGCCGGGGAATGCCGTCTTGAAGAACTCCTCGTTCAGCTCAGGTTCTGCGAACTTGCGGATCTTGGTGATTTCGAGCGTGAATTCGGGTTTGATGCCCTCCAGCTCGTTCTCCTTGACCTGCAGCACGGCGGCGCGCTGCGACGGGTTCTTGTAGAGTTCGTTGACGTTGACTTCGGTCTTGAAGCCCACCTTCTTGCCGATGAAGGGCTTGCGCTCCTCCTCCGACATCGAGATCAGGCCCACGTAAGCGTCCGCCACGTTCATCTCGCCGTTGTCGAGCGTGACCGACAACGCCTCGTCCGAAGTCACCTCGTCGGCATCGACCAGACGGCCGTACTGACGCAGGTAGTTGGCGCGGTAGTCGTCGTGCATCTTCTTGTCCACCTTGATCTTGCTGTAGGTCAGCTTATCCTTGTCCGAAAGTTCGAGTTTTATCTCAGGAGCCTCGCCGATTTCGAACACGAATTCGAACTCCTTGCCGTTCTCGAAATCGAAATCGCCCTGCTCTTCCGAAGGAATCACGTCGCCTAAGTAGTCGATGTTCTCCTTCTGGAGATACTCGAACACCGAGTTCGAGGCGGTGCGGTAGGCCTGCTCGGCCAGCACGCCCTTGCCGTACATCTTCTTGACGAGGCCCATGGGCACCATGCCGGGGCGGAAACCGGGAATATTGGCCTTGCGCCTGTATTCGCGCAACTCTTTCTCGACGGCTTGGCCGTAATCCTCTTCGCCCACCGTTACCTTGAGCAGCGAATTGTTCTCTTCGCGTTGTTCTCTTACGATCTTCATAATGAATGCTTTCTATATTGTTGTTGTCTTATTTCCGAAATCGGCCCGCAAAGATAGCGATTTTCGCGGACAAACCAATATTTTTTCTAAAATATAGTGTATTGCAACCGCCGGCGGCAAACTCCGCAAAGGCTGTTTTCGGGAAATGCGCAGGCATCCGAAAACGCGGGTAAACGCAAAGATAGTCAAAAAATTCGTCATATGGCGGGTTTTTCCTATCTTTGCGGAGGATAAACCTCCGCTCAGACAGGCGGCGTCCGGCCCGGCCGAATAAATTCGCTTCCGTTTCCGGCTCGCGCTGTCTTTGCTGACGAATTCACAAGAAAGAGATGAGAAAGTTCGCTACCGTTCTGCTGTCGGGAGTGCTGCTGGCTTCGTGCGGCGGCAATCAGGTCCGGGCCAAACGCCCCGCGACGCCAGCGGAACCCAAGGAATACACCTACAGCGTCCGGGCGGTCCACCCGCACCCGGCGACCAGCTATACGCAGGGCCTGCAATACGCCGACGGCCGTTTGTGGGAAGGCACGGGCCAGCACGGCGAATCGGTCGTGCAGACGCTCGACCTCGCGACGGGCCGCGCGGAGGTCTTCGCACGTCTTCCCAAGGAGGACTTCGGCGAAGGGATCGCCCTCTTGGACGGCAAGGTCTACCAGCTCACGTGGCAGTCGAACAAAGCCTATGTCTACGATGCCCGGACGGGAGAGAAACTCAAGGAGTTCCGCTATCCCGGCGAGGGCTGGGGCCTCACGACCGACGGGAAGAAGCTCTACATGTCGGACGGCACGGCAAACATCTACACGCTCGACCCGGCCACCTTCAAACGCGAAAAGCGCACCACGGTGACGCTCCGGGGCGAAACGCTCAACTTCCTCAACGAGCTGGAGTGGATCGACGGCAAGATATGGGCCAACGTCTACACCACCGACCAAATCGTCATCATCGACCCGGCGACGGGCGCGGTGGAGGGGATCGTCGATCTGACGGGGCTGCTGCCCGAAGAGGACGTGACTCCGGCGACCGACGTGCTGAACGGCATCGCATACGACGCGGCCGGAGGGCGCATCTTCGTCACGGGCAAGAACTGGAACAAACTGTTTGAAATCGAAATCAGAGAGAAATAAATGGCCGACATATACGAACAACTCGAATCCCGCATCCTGCTGCTCGACGGCGGCTTCGGCACCATGGTACAGCAGTACGGACTGACAGAAGAGGACTACCGGGGCGAACGGTTCCGCGAGTGGCCCGCGCTGCTCAAGGGGTGCAACGACCTGCTGGCCCTGACGCGGCCCGAAGCGGTGCGCGAAATCCACGTCAAATACCTGCAGGCGGGGGCCGACATCATCGAAACCGACTCGTTCAACGCCAACGCCGTATCGCTGGCCGATTACGGACTGGAGGCGTACGCCTACGAAATGTCGCGAGCGGCGGCGGCCGTGGCCCGCAGCGCGGCCGACGAATTCACGGCCCGCAACCCGCAGAAACCCCGCTTCGTGGCGGGTTCGATGGGGCCTACCAACCGCACGGCCTCGATGTCGGCCGACGTGGCGAACCCCGCGGCCCGCGAAGTGACTTTCGCACAACTCGTCGAAGCCTACACCGATCAGGCGCGGGGACTGCTGGACGGCGGAGCCGACATCCTGCTGGTCGAGACCATCTTCGACACGCTCAACGCCAAGGCGGCCCTCTACGCGATCGACGCGCTGGCCGAAAAACTCGGCCGCACGATCCGCGTCATGGCGTCGGGCACGCTGGCCGACGCCAGCGGCCGCACCCTGTCGGGACAGACCGTCGAGGCCTTCTGCACCTCGCTGTCGCACGCACAGCTGCTCTCCCTCGGCCTTAACTGCGCCTACGGAGCCAAACAGCTGCTGCCCTACCTCGAACGGCTGGCCGAAACGGCCCCGTTCCGCATCTCGGCGCATCCCAACGCCGGACTTCCCAACGTCATGGGCGGCTACGACGAGACCCCGGAGATGTTCGCCGAGGACGTGGGCGAATACATGCGCCGCGGACTGGTCAATATCGTCGGCGGATGCTGCGGCACGACGCCCGCGCATATCTTCGAACTTTCGAAAATCGCCTGCAACTATGCCCCGCGCCCCGTTCCGGCGCCGCGCCGCGTCACGACGCTGAGCGGACTGGAGCCGCTGCGCATCGCACCCGAAACCAATTTCGTCAACGTCGGCGAGCGCACCAACGTCGCAGGCTCGGCCAAATTCGCCCGCCTGATCCGCGAGGGCAATTACGAAGAGGCTCTGTCGGTAGCCCGTGCGCAGGTCGATGCGGGGGCGCAGATCGTCGACGTCTGCATGGACGACGGCATGATCGACGGCGTCGAAGCCATGCGCACGTTCCTCAACCTGATGGCCTCGGAGCCGGAAATCGCCCGCGTGCCGACGATGATCGACTCCTCGAAGTGGGAGGTGCTCGCGGCGGGTCTGGAGGTCACGCAGGGCAAGGCCGTGGTCAATTCGATCTCGCTCAAGGAGGGCGAAGCCGAATTCCTGCGCCGCGCACGGGAGATACACCGCTACGGAGCCGCCGCGGTGGTGATGCTCTTCGACGAACGGGGACAGGCCGACACCTGCGAGCGCAAGATCGAGGTGGCCTCACGCGCCTACCGCCTGCTGACCGACACGGGATTCCCCGCCGAAGACATCATCTTCGACCCCAACATACTGGCCGTGGCGACGGGAATTCCCGAACACGACGGCTACGCCAAAGCCTTTATCGACGCGACGCGCTGGATCAAGGAAAACCTGCCTTACGCAAAGGTGTCGGGCGGCGTGTCGAACCTCTCGTTCGCCTTCCGCGGCAACAACGCCGTGCGCGAAGCGATGCACTCGGCGTTCCTCTACCACGCCATCCGCGCGGGCATGGACATGGGCATCGTCAACCCGCAAATGGTGAAGATATACAGCGAGATCGAACCAGAACTGCTCCAACGCGTCGAGGACGTGATCCTCTGCCGCCGGGCCGACGCCGCCGAACGGCTCACCGAATATGCGCAGCAGGTGCGCGCCACGGCCCAGACCGAGCCGCAGGTCCCCGACGCATGGCGCGCGGGAACGCTCGCCGAACGGATCGGCCACGCCATGCTCAAGGGCGTAGCGGACTACATCGAGCAGGACGCGCTGGAGGGCTACGAAGCCCTCGGAACGCCGATGGCCGTGATCGACACCCTGCTGATGCCCGCCATGGAGCGGGTCGGCACGCTCTTCGGCGAGGGCAAGATGTTTCTGCCGCAGGTCGTGAAGACCGCCCGCGTGATGAAGCGCGCCGTGGCGGCCCTGACCCCCTACATCGAGCAAGGCGGCGCCCAGACCCCGCACAACGCGGGCAAGGTGCTGATCGCCACGGTCAAAGGCGACGTACACGACATCGGCAAGAATATCGTGGCGGTCGTGATGGCCTGCAACGGATACGAGATAAAGGACCTCGGCGTGATGGTCGAGTCGCAGCGGATCGTCGAAGAGGCCGTGGCGTGGGGCGCCGACTGCATCTGCCTGAGCGGCCTGATCACCCCGTCGCTCGACGAGATGGCCCACGTCTGCGAGGAGCTGGAACGCCGCGCGCTGCGCCTTCCGGTCATCATCGGCGGCGCGACGACCTCGGACCTGCATACCGCCGTGAAGATCGCCCCGGTCTATTCGGGATTGGTGATACACTCGCCCAACGCCAGCCGCAACAGCCAGATTCTGGCGCAGCTGCTCGGTCCCGACGGCCAGCTGTACGCCGACAAGGTCCGCGCCGACCAGCAGGCGCTGCGCAGCGACTACCTGCGCGCCGAACGCACCCGGAACCTGATTCCGATCGTCGAGGTCCGCAAGGCCCGCAAAGGCGCCGCCCCGCACCTGCCCGTCGAGCCGCTGCACCCCGGCCGCATGGTCTTCCCCGACTTCGACGTCGCCGACGCCGAACCCTATATCGACTGGAGCTTCTTCTTCGCGGCATGGGGTCTCAAGGGACGCTATCCCGAAATCCTCGACCACCCCGAAAAAGGCGCCGAGGCCCGCAAGGTCTTCGCCGACGCCGAGGCCCTGCTGGCCCGCATCCGCGACGAACGGCTGCTCACGCTGCAGGCCGCCGTGGGGATCTTCCCGGCGCGCGCGGAGGGCGACGACATCTGGATCACGGACCAGAAAGGCCGCGAACGGCGTCTGGCGATGCTCCGCAACCAGACGCGCGGGGAGGAGAACCGCTCGCTGGCGGACTGCATCGCGCCGCACAGCGACTGGATCGGCTGTTTTGCCGTCACCGCCGGCATCGGACTCAGGGAACTCTGCGAAAAATTCCGCGCCGAGGGCGACGACTACGGCGCCATCATGGCCAAACTGCTGGCCGACCGGCTGACCGAAGCCTTCGCCGAAGCCGTGCACACGTTCGTGCGGCGGCAGATGTGGGGTTACGAAACGGGCGAGCCGCTCACGCCGCAGCAGACCGTCCGCGGCCAGTACCGCGGCCGCCGCATGGCCTTCGGCTATCCCGCGTCGCCCGACCATTCGCTCAAGCGCGAGGTCTTCGACCTGCTGTCGGTCGAAATGACGACGGGCATGAAGCTCACCGAGAATTACATGATCGATCCCGGCGAAGCGCTCTGCGGACTGATGTTCGCCGACGCCGACTACTTCTCCGTAGGCACGATCGACACCAAGCAGCTGCTCGACTACGCCCGGCGGCGCGGCATGGAGGTCGAAGAGATCAAGAAACTGATACCCAATAATATTTAACGCGCGGGAACGCCCCGGCGGCCCCGCCCGCCGAACCAAAGCAACAACAGACCGAACCATGAATGTTCTGGACATAATCAATACGGCCATCGCCGAACACCGCACGCGCTTCGCGTTCGAACTGCTCCCGCCCCTCAAGGGCGACGGCATGGGCGGCGTATTCGCAGCCATCGACCGGCTCATCGGATTCGACCCGGCCTACATCAACGTCACCTTCCACCGCGAGGGAATCAAGCAGTCCGTGCGTCCGGACGGAGGCATCGACTGGCACGTGGTGCGCCGCCGTCCCGGCACGGTGGGCATCTCGGCCGCCATTCAGAAGAAGTACGGCGTCGAGGTCGTGCCGCACCTGATCTGCGGCGGACAGTCGAAATACGACATCGAGGACGCGCTGATCGACCTCGACTTCCTCGGCCTGCACAACGTGCTGGCTCTCAGGGGCGACAAGTCGCAGAACGAGAAGTTCTTCATGCCCCACCCGCAGGGCCATTCGCACGCCGTGGACCTCGTGCGGCAGATCGCGGCCATGAACCGCGGCGAATTCGTGGACGGCGAGGTCGAGGAGTGCCACCACTCGAAATTCTCGATCGGCGTGGCCGGCTACCCCGAAGGGCACGAAGAGTCCCCCTCGCCTGAAGCCGACATCGCCGCCCTCAAGGCGAAGATCGACGCCGGAGCCGGGTACATCGTCACGCAGCTCTTCTACGACAACGCCCGCTTTTTCGACTTCGTGCGCCGCTGCCGCGAAGCGGGCATCGCGGTGCCGATCATCCCCGGCATCAAACCCCTCTCGACGCTGCGCCACCTGACGCTGCTGCCGCAGACCTTCGGCTGCCGCATTCCCGAAGAGCTGGAACGCGAAGTCCTGCGCCACAGGGAGGACCCCAAGGCGATCCGCGAAGTCGGCACCGAATGGGCCGTCGCCCAGAGCCGGGAGCTGAAACAGGCCGGAGTCCCCGTACTGCACTACTACCCGATGGGCAAGGCCGACAATATCATCAAGATAGCAAAAGCGATATTTTAACTCAAATGAATCCCATCCAATTCCGCCGTCACCTGCACATGCATCCCGAACTGTCGTTCAGGGAGCACGACACGGCGGCCTTTATCTCCGCCCGGCTCTCGGAGCTGGGCATCGAGCACCGTCCCATAGCCGGAACGGGCGTGCTGGCGAAGATCGAAGGCCGCGGCAAAGCCGACCCCAAACGCCGGGCCGTGGTACTGCGCGCCGACATCGACGCCCTGCCGATTGACGAGCGGAACGACGCAGACTGGAGCTCCCGCAACCAAGGGGTCATGCACGCCTGCGGCCACGACATGCACGCCGCGGTGCTGTTCGGCGTGTTGCAGCAGCTGGCCGCCGAGCCGGATTTCCGCGGCACGATCTTCGGGCTGTTCCAGCCGGGCGAAGAGTGCAATCCGGGCGGTGCGTCGCTGGTGCTGGCCGAAAATCCGTTCGAAGGCTACGACGTCCGGGCCGTGGTCGGCGAACACGTCGAGCCGCAGCTCGAAGTCGGGACGCTCGGATTCCGCGCCGGCAAATACATGGCCGCAAGCGACGAACTGCGCTTCACGGTGCACGGGACGGGCGGTCACGGGGCCATGCGCCCGCAACTCAAGGATCCGGTGGCGGCCGCCGCGGAGTTCGTGACGCGGCTCGTGGCGCTCAACCACGAAGAGTGCGTGCTCTCGATCGGCCGCGTGGAGGCCGGGGGCGCCACGAACATCGTGCCCGATCAGGTCTATCTCGAAGGCACGCTCCGCACCTTCGACGAACGCGAGCGCGAAATCATCCACAAACGCATCCGCAACTTCGCCGCGGACATCGACAAGCGCCACGGCGTGCGGACCGACGTCGATATCAGCCGGGGCTACCCCTGCGTGGTGAACGACGCCGCGCTGGTCAAGCATGCGGCGGCGCTGGCTGCGGAAGCCGGGCTGCGGGTCGAAATGCTGCCGCTGCGCACCACGGCGGAGGATTTCGGCTTCTACTGTACCAAATATCCGTCGCTGTTCTACCGGCTGGGCGTGGGCGCCGCGGCCGGACGGCCCCATACGGCGACATTCAACCCCGACGAAGGGGCCATCGACACGGGCATGGACTATATGAAACGTCTTGCCCTCCAAATTCTGAAGAAATGAAAAAGCAATCACAAAAGAACCGTCCCGCAAGGGGCGCGAAAAACACGGACCGGGCGGCAGTCATCCTGAGTCTCTTCCGTGAATTCCCCAATAATAAATTCTCGCTCAAACACCTCGCGTCGGCTTCGGGCGGCGCGACGAAAGAGGGACGCCGCGAGACGTTCGAAATACTGGGACGCCTGCACGACGAAGGCATCGTCGAGGAGTGCGCCCGCGAGAAATACAGGCTCACGCACAAACACCTGCCCCACTTCGAAGGCATCGCCGACATGACGGCGAGCGGTTCGGTATACGTGCGGGTCGAGGGCGAGGAGAACGATATTTTCGTCAATCAGCGCAACACGGCCAACGCCCTGAACGGCGACCGCGTGGAGGTGGTGGCCATCCACCGCGGCCGCGACGGGAAATTCGAAGGCGAAATCACGCGCATCGTCGAGCGCAGCCGCAAACCCTACGTCGGCGTGGCCGAGGTGGGCGCGCACCAGATCTTCGTGCGGGCCGACTCGCGCCGCATGCCGATGGACATCTACCTCTCGAAAAAGCAATACCCCGACGTGAAAGACGGCGAAAAGGTCGTGGTCCGCATCGCCGACTGGGCCGAAGGCAGCAAAAGCCCCGTGGGCGAGCTGGTCGAACGGCTCGGCATGGCGGGCAACAACGACACGGAGATGCACGCCATTCTGGCTGAATACGAGCTGCCCTACCGTTTCGACCCCGAAATCGAGCAGGCCGCGGAGGCCATCGACGGCAGCATCACCGCCAAAGAGATCGCCGCACGCCGCGACTTCAGGCAGGTGACGACCTTCACGGTGGACCCGGCCGACGCCAAGGACTTCGACGACGCGCTTTCGGTGCGCAGGGTCCGGGACGGCGTCTGGGAGATCGGCGTGCATATCGCCGACGTGACGCACTACGTGCGCCCCCAATCGACGATCGACGACGAAGCCGTCGAACGCGGCACCTCGGTCTATCTGGTGGACCGCACCGTGCCGATGCTGCCCGAACGGCTTTCGAACGAGCTTTGTTCGCTCCGCCCGCACGAAACGAGTCTCTGTTTCTCGGCGGTCTTCACCCTCAATGAGAACCTCGACATCCTCGAAGAGTGGTTCGGCCGCACGGTGATCTACTCCGACCGCCGCTTCACCTATGCCGAGGCGCAGGAGGTGATCGAGACGGGCCGCGGCGACTACGCCGAAGAGATCCTGACGCTCAACCGGCTGGCGCAGGCGCTTCGCCGGCAGCGGTTCAAGAACGGCGCGATCAGCTTCGACCGCGAAGAGGTGAAATTCAAACTCGACGAGACCGGAAAACCGCTGGGCGTCTATTTCAAGGAGCAGAAGGAGTCGAACCAGATGATCGAGGAGTTCATGCTGCTGGCCAACCGCCGCGTCGCGGAGTTCTGCGGCAAACGCAAGACCGACAAGGGCCGCACCGTCGAACGTCCGATGGTTTACCGCGTCCACGACTCGCCGAGCGAGGAGAAGCTGGACCGCTTCCGGCAGTTCATCCTCCGCTTCGGGCATATCTTCAAGGCCACCAAGGGCCGTGCCGTGGCCAAGGAGCTGAACAAGCTTTTCGCCCAGATCAAGGGCACGACCGAGGAGAACGCCGTATCGACGATGGCCGTACGGTCGATGGCCAAGGCGTATTACACGACCGACAACATCGGCCACTACGGACTGGCATTCCCCTATTACACGCACTTCACCTCGCCCATCCGCCGCTACCCCGACATGATGGTCCACCGTCTGCTGGCGCGCTATCTCGCCGACGGCAAGGCGGCCGACAAGACGATGCTCGAAGATTTGTGCTTCCGCGCTTCGGAACGCGAAGTCATCGCCGCCGAAGCCGAACGCGCGTCGATCAAGTACAAGATGGTCGAATTCATGAAGGAGCACATCGGCGAAGAGTTCGAAGGACATATTTCGGGACTCACCGAGTGGGGAATCTATGTCGAGCTGGACGAGACCCATATCGAGGGCATGTCGTTCCTGCGCGACATCGACGGCGACTTCTTCCAGTTCGACGAGGCCAACTACCAGATCATCGGCCGCTCGACGGGCCGACGCATGACGCTGGGCGACGCCGTGCGCATCCGCGTCAAACGCGCCGACCTGCAGAAACGCCAGCTCGACTTCGAGGTGCTGCTCGACGGACTCCGCACCCCTGCGCCCGCCGAAGGGCAGGGGCCGCAGGTGCGCCGCAGCAACCGACGCAAAAACCGATAAGCCGTGCAGCGCATCTACGACAAATGCCGGCGGCGGGAGCCGCTCTCGCGCGAAGAAGCCTACCGGCTCTACGACGAAGCCCCGCTGCAGGAGCTGGCGCTGGTGGCCGACGAGGTGCGCCGCGCCGTGGTTCCCGATCCTCAGGTCGTGACGTGGCAGATCGACCGCAACGTCAACATCACCAACGTCTGCATTTCGGGCTGCAAGTTCTGCAACTTCCACTGCAAACCCCACCAGACCGACCGGGCGTTCATCACCACGCTGGAGCAGTACTGCGAGAAAATCGACCGCACGCTCCGTCTGGGCGGCGACCAGCTGCTGTTGCAGGGCGGCCTGCACCCCGGACTGAAAATCGACTTCTACGAACGGCTGTTCAGCGGGTTGAAATCGCGCTACCCTTCGCTGCGGCTGCATGCGCTGGGCGCGCCCGAAGTGGCGCATATCGCCCGCATAAGCGGGCTGACGACGCTCGAAACCCTGCGCCGCCTGATGGCCGCGGGACTGGATTCGCTGCCGGGCGCAGGAGCCGAGATACTCGATTCAGACGTGCGCCGGGCCATCTCCCCCGCCAAACCCTCGGTCGAGAAGTGGCTCGACGTGATGCACGAAGCCCACTGCCTGAATCTGCCGACCTCGGCGACGATGATGTACGGGCACGTCGAGACGCCGCACCAGCGCATCGACCACCTGTTGCGCATCCGCGACCTGCAGACCCGCTGTCCCGAAGGCAATTACGGCTTCATCGCCTTCATCCCGTGGATTTTCCGTTCGACGGGCACCGAGCTGGAACGGCAGGGCGTGGAAACCCGCTTTTCGCCGCTCGAATACCTGCGCATCATCGCCGTGAGCCGGCTGATGCTGCACAATATCCCCAACATTCAGGCTTCGTGGCTCACCGTAGGCAAAGCCACGGCGCAGGCGGCCCTGCACAGCGGGGCCAACGACATGGGGTCGATCATGATCGAAGAGAACGTCGTATCGTCGGCCGGGGCGCACAACAGTTTCGACGCCGAAGGCATTCAGTCCGCCATCCGCGAAGCGGGCTTCATCCCGCGCCTGCGGGACCAGCTCTACCGGATGCGGAAGTATGCGCCGCAAACCGGGGAGCTTGCGACATCGCTTCAAGACGCCTAACGGCGCATCACGCCGCAGTGCCCAAGCACCTGCCGCGGCGCAGTATACACCACCGCAACGGCAACAGCCGCACTATTATACGACCACGGCCGCTACACAATGCGGCCGTATCCGGTACGCGCCCGCATCATCTGCAAGTCGCCGCAAAATGCGTCCCGCGGCAACACACGCCTGCAAAACGAATCGCCGCAGAACGCGCACACACTACAAAGTAAAAGGAGATGCTTTTCGGCATCTCCTTTTTCATAATCCACGTCTCCGGACACGGAGCCAAAGCCCCGCAACCGCCATAAGACCAAGTGCAGGAAAGGGTTGAAAAATCCCGCCCCGCTACTCGATCACGGCCGCCCAGCCGCCGTTGCGAACCATCTCCACTTTCACGACGGTCGAAGCGTCCACCTCGCGCACCCGTTTTCTGTAGTCCGTGGCCTGCAGGTCGGCGTTCACCCCGTCCTCGAACGAAGTCATCGTAAAGGTACGGCCCGCAGGCAGGAAGTCGAGCGCGATTTCGGTCGTATAGGGCCGGTCGTTCGTAATGCCGCCGACGTACCACTTGTCGCCCTTGCGGCGCGCCACGACGACCTCCCGGCCGCATGCGGCGCGCAGGACGCGCAGGCTGTCCCACGTGGTGGGCACCGCGGCCAGAAACTCCGTGCAGGGATGCTCGCGGCGGTAGAGCACCGGATTGTCGGCGAGCATCTGCAGCGGGCTTTCGAAAACCACGTACAGCGCCATCTGGTAGGCGCGCGTCCCCGTCCCCATCGGATTGGCCCCCGTCGAACGGTTGTCTTCGGGCTGCGCCGAGAACATCGAGCCGGGCGTGAAGTCCATCGGTCCTACGGCATTGCGGATAAAGGGCAGCCAGTTGCTGTTTTCGGGCTTGCAGCGGGCCCCCTGCTCCATGCCGAGCACCCCCTCGTAGGTAAGCAGGTTGGGATAGGTGCGGTAAAGCCCCTTGGGTGTATAGGAGCCGTGCATATCGACGAAAAGGCGGTGCCGGGCGGCGCACTTCATCACCCGTTCGTAATAGCCGACCATCCACTGGTCGCTGCGGTCCATGAAGTCGATCTTCACTCCGGGAATCCCCCACTCCTCCAGCGTCGCGAAGAGCCGGTCCATATCCTTCTCGACCGCCAACCACGTCAGCCAAAGTACAATCTGCACGTTGCGCTCCCGGCCGTAGGCGATCAGCTCCTGCAGATCGAGATCGGGATTGGGATGGAAGACGTCGGTCGTCGAAGCCGACCAGCCCTCGTCCATGATGATGTAGGGAATACCGTATCGGGCGGCGAAGTCGATGTAGTAACGGTAGGATTCGGTATTGCGCCCGGCCCGGAAATCGACGCCCGTCAGGCGCATGCCGTTCCACCAGTCCCAGCTGACCAGTCCCGGTTTCACCCAATCCCAGTCGGCGTCGGCCGCAGGTTCGGCGAGCAGCCAGACCAGCTCGTTCTCGATCAGAGCAGCGTCCTTTTCCGCAACGACCGCCACACGCCACGGGAAGGTGCGCGTCCCTTGGGTGCGGGCGATATACGGCTCCTCCGCGACGATCTTCAGACTGCGGTCGCCGGCGGGGGCATACTCCTTGGGCACACGCGGAAACAGCGATTCGAAGCCGCCCGCGCCGTCGCCCCGGACGAACATGCAGGGGTAATCGCGCACGTCGGATTCGGCCAGCAGCACTTTCTTACCGCCGGGCATTCCGACCAGCACGGGCAGGTAGCTCATGCGGTCCGCCGAATCGTATTCCGCCGTCGCCACACGGGTATAAGGCTCCTCGTACATCGACCGGAAACCGTCCACCTCGGAAAGCCACGCTTCGCTTCCGGCGGGAAATCCCAGCCGGCACGCCTCGCCCATGACCTCGACCTCGCCCGGAAGCGACGTCACGAAACGGTAGGCCGCACCGTCGTCGAACAGCCGGAACTCCACGGCGTAACCGCCTGCGAAATTGAGCCGCACGGCATTGTAACGGTTGCGCACCGAAGCGTTCTTGGTCGGATTGCGCCGTTCGAGCACCTCGTCGGCCGACGAACGCTTCACGCTCCGCAGGCGGGGCTTTTCGCCCAGCGTCCTGTCGGCAAGCGTCAGTGACAGCGTACAGTTTTCCAATATCTTGTCCTCCCCGGACCAAAGGCCGTAAGTGATCCGGTCCGAGACATCGACCGCAAGTCGGAGATTTCCGCCGGGCGACGCGGCCTCGACGGTTTTGGCTTCGGCGGCGCAGGCCAGCGTCAGCGCGCACAACAGCGTGAATAATCGTTTCATCATCATTCGGGATTAGCGGAACGCCATAAAAAAAGAGGGCCGCAGTCAGACCGCGGCCCTTCGGAAATTAACCTATTTAACCTCTATCGAATTCAGCAGATCGGTCTTGCCCTCGTTCACCAGCTTGAGAATCAGTTCGCCGAACAGCGTGTTCTGCCATGCGAACCACGAGCGGGTGAAGTCCGCGGGATCGTTCACGTTGAACGACTCGTGCATGAAGCCCGTTCCGTCGTCGGTGGTCATCAGCATCTCGACGCAGCGTTTGATCTCGGCGTCGTCCTGCGACGTGAAAGCCTTCATCATGATGCTCATCGGCCATGCCATGTCGTAACCGATATGCGGACCGCCGATGCCCTCGCCCGCCGTACCGCGGAAGAAGTAGGGATTCGCCTCGCTCCACACGAAACGGCGCGTATTCTGGTAGATCGGATCGTTCACGTCCATATCGCCCAGATAAGGCATCGCCAGCAGGCTCGGCACGTTGGCGTCGTCCATCAGGAAGCGGTTGCCGAAACCGTCCACCTCGAATGCGTAGATCGTGCCGAATTCGGGATGGTTGTAGGTCGCATACTTCTTGAGCGCGGTCTCTACCTCGGCGGCCAGCGCGGTGCACTCGGCGGCCAGCGCCGGCTCGTCGTTCACCTCGGTCAGAATCTCGGCGGCCTTGCGCAGCGAAGTCACGGCGAAGAAGTTCGACGGCACGAGGAACAGGAACGTCGTGGCGTCGTCCGAAGGACGGAACACCGAAGCGATCAGCCCCACGGGGTTCACCGGATTGCCCTTGCCCGCATTGCAGACCGTGTCGAGCTGACGGTCGGTCACACGCATGAAGGTGTAGGGCCCCAGTCCCTCCTTGCGCTGCTGCTCGCGGAAGGTCTTCAGGATATTCTTGATGGCGGCCATCCAGTGCTCGTCGAAAACCGAAGCGTCGCCCGTCGTCAGCCAGTACTGATAAGCCAGCCGCAGCGGGTAGCAGAGCGAGTCGATCTCCCACTTGCGCTCGTGGAGTTCGGGGCGCATCTCGGTCTGGTCGCTCATCCACTGGTGGTCGGGATTCGGATCGTAGGGATCGAGGAATGCGTTGGCATAGGGATCGAGTTCGATGCACTTGAACTGGCGGCGGATAACGCCCGCCAGCATGCTGCGCAGGTGCTCGTCCTTATTGGCCAGCTGGAGATAGGGCCACACCTGCGCACCGGAGTCGCGGAGCCACATGGCATGGATATCGCCCGTATAAACGATCGTATCGTCCTTGCCGTTGGCGTCCTTGCGGGCGCGGACCGTCGTGTCGAGCGTATTGGGGAAGCAGTTCTCGAACATCCACGCCAGCTTGGCGTTGGTCAGCACGCCCTTGATGCGGGCGATCTCCTGTTCCACGGCTTCCGAACGGAACAGACGTTCGGCTTCGGCGGGACGGTTCGTCGCGGCATATGCGGCCGGCGTCTGCGCTTTGGTCTTCTTGCCGGGCTTGGCCATACGCGTATTGTCGGCAGGCATCGGAGCTGCGGCTTCGCGCGCAGCGGGCTGCGGGGCTTCGGCGGGAGCGGAAAGGCTCACCGTGCGGGCCGAGACGCCCTCTGCGGCGCACACCACGGCGGCCGCAAGGCAGATGTTAAGGATTTTCTTCATTTTCATTTTGTTGCAATGTGTAAGTTGAGTATGGTTATTTTGTCTGATCCAGTTTCACGCCGCTCATGCGTCCGTACATCTCGGCCATGGCGCCCTGCGTCAGCAGCCATTTCTCGGACTGCTTGTCCGCCCCCGTAAAGTCGGTCTCGAACAGCCCCTGCGCATCGCGGGCATGCTCCCACGCATAGTCGAGCGTTCGCTGCACGTCGCCGAGGTAAGCAGCATTGCCGTCGATGGCGTAGAGTTCGGCCAGTCCGCGCACCATCACCGCCGAGAACCACACGTTGCCCTTGTTGATGATGCGGAAGGTCTCGCCGCCTTCGGGCGTGAACTCCCCGAAGAAGCGGTCGTAGCAGGCCGCCGCCGTACGCTGGGCGTCTTTCAGGTAGCTTTCGTCGCCCGTCGCCTTGTAGAGCAGCGCCCCGGCCTGCACCATCTGTCCGCTGTTGTAGGCGAACTTCGCGCGGCCGATCTTGCCGTCGAGGCCGATGTTGTCGAAATAAAGGCCGTCTTCGGGATCGAGCAGGTGTTCCTTGGTCCAAGCGTAGAGCGCCTTGCCCTGCGCGAGATAACGTTCGTCGCCCGTGGCGGCGTAGAGTTTCAGCGCGTAGACCGTACCGGGCGCGTTCGAGCAGGTATTCTTCGAATGTTTCTGCTGTTCGCACCAGTAGATGCCGCCGCCCAGCACGTCGTCCGTGCCGCTCTCGATGAATTTCCAGATCATCTCGGCTTCGGCGAGGTACTTTTTGTCGCCCGTGGCTTCGTAGATATCGCAGAAGTCGATCCCCAGCCAGACGTTGTCGTCGTAAAAGCGGTCCGAAGCGGGAGCCGTATTGATATAGGAGGCGTAAGCCGCGGGCATGCGCGTCGTGTCGAGGTATTCGGCCAGCCCCGGCAGTACGCGTCCGTCGAGCACGCTGCGGTACGACGCGTCGGCTTCGAGAATCGTATTCACGGCCGAGAGGGTTCCCGAAAAGGGCCAGAGGTAGGAATAGGGATTGGGGCGCGCCTGATCCGCCGAAGCGAGGTAGCTCGCCGTATAATCCACATTGAACGGATAGTTCTCGCGCAGCAGACGGTTTTCGGCCACGCCGTAATGCGCATATATCGAATCGAGCGTCGCCTTTGCGCGATCGAGGTTGCGGGCGTCGCACGCCGCGCCTCCGTTGTTGCAGCAAGCCGCGAAAGCAGACGCGGCAAAAGCCATAATAAGCAGTTTCTTCATCATTTATCGGTTATTTTGCAGGCAATACGGTTGTATACCATGTTTTCTGAACGCCGAGCGCCCGGTTGATGCCTTCGACGACCAGCGGCTCCATCCGCAAATAGCCGGAAAGAACCGGATGGCAGCCGTCTTGGGAGAACTCTTCGGACATTCCGCCGCTGCCGTTGTCGAGCGCCCGATGGTAATCCACATAGGGAATCTTCTGCTCCGCGGCATAGCGTTCCAGCATCGTATTGAGTCGTCGGACCTCCTCGGCAGGATCCATTTCGGGCCGCCACGAGAAGCGGTCGCAGGGCAGCAGCGAGCAAAGCACCACCTTGATCCCGTTGTAGCGGGCCAGATCGCACATCGAGACGATGTTACCGAAGACGTTTTCGAGTTTTATCGGGCCGTTGTTCCGCGCGATGTCGTTGATGCCCGCCAGAATGACCACGACCTGCGGTTTCAGGTCGATCACGTCGCTGCGGAAACGGGCAAGCATCTGGACGGTCGTCTGCCCGCTGATACCGCGGTCGAGGAACCCGTTCCGTTCGAAGAAATCGGGATCGACGCGAATCCAGCCGTCGGTGATGGAATTGCCCATGAAGACCACCTCGACGGGCCGGTCCAACACGGCATTCTGAAGTTCATAACGTCCGTACTGCGCCCAGTCCGCCGGTCCTTCGGCACGAAGCGCCGCCACGGAGAAAAGAGCCAGCGACAAGAGTACGATTTTTTTCATGCAGGTCATACGGGTTTCGGGTTTTCGCTAACAAAATTAGAAAACGCCGGGGAATCGGCAGTCCGTATCCATGAAGAAATAGTACAGATACGTGCCAAACACCCCAGAGCAGGCATTTTCGCGCTTCCGGCCCCGCATATCGGGGCGTCGGGTCCGGTTTTGCAACCGCAAAAATACGATTTTTGTCTGTTTTCAGGTCGTTTCGCCACAATATTTATCCGATTTCAGCCGTATTTTGCATAAATTTGCACAAAAGAGTTCAAACCCACACAACCGAAAGTTCCCATGATACGAAAAACCGGTCTCGTCTGGCTGCTCCTGCTGTTCTGTACGGCAGTCCGCGCCAGCAACCTGCGGCAGATATCGAGCCGCGAAGGCATCTCCAACAACGCCATACTTTCGCTGGCTCAGGACAAGCACGGATTCATCTGGGTCGGAAGCTGCGACGGCCTGAATATGTGGGACGGAGAGCGGATGCGGCTCTTTCCGAACGACTGGGGCGGAGAGACTCCGCTGTCAGGAAATCTCATCGAGGAGATCGCCGTCACCACGGACTCGCTCTTCTGGATCCGCACCAACTACGGACTGGACCTCTTCGACCCCGACAGCAAGCGGGTCGAACGCCATGCGGACTTCCAAGGGATGTACAAAATCGTGACACGGCGCAGCGACGAAGTGCTCGTCGTCACGCAGGACAACAAATTCAGCTGTTACGACCCGACGGCGCGCCGGTTCAGCTCCGTACAGCCCATGCCCGGCATCGACTACGCCGACATCCTCGACATGCAGCTGGACGACGACGGCGCCCTGTGGGTATTCTCCCGCAAAGGCATCTTCCGCATACCGGTCGCATTCCCGGACAAAAACAACGACCGGATCGGCATCGGACGTCCCGAACGGTTTCCCACGGTCTCGAATCCCGAATATGCGTTCGCCGAAAACGGCAGCGGCTTCTTCATCGACGAAAAGCACATATTCTACGAATTCGACATCCGGGAGCGCCGTCTGATCTACATCAAGGAGATGAGCGACGAGATGGCGCGCATGGGCAGCGTGTCGAGCATCGTCCGCGACGGCGGCGACTACATCGTCTCGTTCTACACCAACGGCGTCATACGGCTGCGCACCACGCCCGAACAGAGCGTGAAATACGCCACCGAACACATCAACATCCCCTGCGGCGTCTTTTCGCTGCTGCGCGACGCCCGGCAGGAGATCGTATGGATCGGCACCGACGGACAGGGACTCTACCAGCATACGCGCAACGCCACGGCGTTCCGCTCGATCACCTTCAACCAACTGCCCTACAACCTCTCGAAACCCGTCCGCGCGCTCTACATCGACGACGAGCGGACGCTCTGGGTCGGAACCAAAGGCGAAGGCATCCTGCGCATCGCCGACTTCTACGACCGCAAGGAGTTCACCCCGGCGCACGTGCAGCAGCTCACGGCCGACAACAGCGAGCTGCTCGACAATTCGGTCTACGCCTTCGCCCGCAGCAGACGCAACCTGCTCTGGATCGGCACCGACGGCGAAGGACTGAACTACTATTCGTACGGCGACCGGCGCATCCGCACGCTCCGCACCCCGGCGCCGCTCAAATACATACACGCCTTGTACGAGACTTCGCCCGACACGCTGTGGGTGGCCACGGTGGGCTGCGGCGTATTCCGCGTGACGCTGGGCGGCACGGCGTCGCAGCCCTCGATACGCGGGGTCGAGCAACTGCATTTCAACGACGAACTGGAGATCAAGAACTTCTTCTTCACGCTCTACCCCGAAAACGGTTCGGCGATGTGGTTCGGCAACCGCGGCGGCGGCGCGGTCCGCTACGACATCGCAGGCGGCGGCAGCGAAGTCTTCAAGTTCGACGCGGGGCGCAGCGCCATCGCCAACGACATCTTCGCCATCCACCGCAGCGGCGACGGCACCATGTGGTTCGGCACAAGCGGCGGGCTGATCGAATTCCGGCGGGATTCGACCTCGCACGTTCCGGGCATCCGCAACACCGTGCACGGCATTCTCGAAGACCGCAAGGGCGACCTCTGGCTGAGCACCAACCGCGGTCTGGTGCAGTACTCGCCCCACACGGGCTACGTGGTGACCTACGGCTATTCGTACGGACTGAACACCATCGAATACAGCGACGGGGCCTGTTTCGCCGACCCCCGGACGGGCACCCTCTTCTTCGGCGGCATCGACGGACTGGTGACAATCGAGGATACGGGCTTCCGCGAGCAGGAGTACAATCCCCCGATGCTGTTCCGCGACATCCGGCTCAACGACGGCATCCGCAACATCGGCGACATGCTCTCCCGCGACGGCGTGCTGACGCTCAGACACGGACAGCGCATCTTCGAGATCACGGTCTCGGCGCTCGACTACGTGAACGGCAGCAACTACAGCTATTACAGCCGTCTGGACGGCTACAACGACCAGTGGACCGGCGCGTCGTCGCAACTCTCGTTCGCCGATCTGCCGGCCGGCACCTACCGGCTCGACGTGCGTTACCGCAACAACATCACCGGGGCCGAAAGTCCGGTCTATTCGCTGCCGATACGTCTCAAACCGGCGTGGTATGCGACCGCGGCGGCCAAATGTCTCTACGTGCTGTTGCTGCTGGCCGTAGTCGGGGGCGTCATCCGCCATTACCTGCTCCGCTACCGACGCAGACGCGCCGAGAAGCTGCAGCGGCTCGAAATCCGCCGCAAGGAGGAGGTTTACGAATCGAAGATGCGCTTCTTCTCGAACATCACGCAGGAGCTGTCAATGCCGCTGACGATGATCTCCGCTCCCTGTCAGCAGATACTCGCCTACCGCAAGGCGGACCCCTATGTGCTCAAATACGCGCAGACCATACGGCAGAACGTCTCGAAGCTCCACGACCTGATCTACATGCTCCACGAGTTCCGCGGCATCCGCACGGGGCAGAACGACGAAAGCGAAAACATCGAGCTGGTTCCCGTGGCCGAGATCGCGCAGAGCATGGTCGAGACCTTCGGCGAATATTCGCAGCAGAACAGCATCCACTGCCAGCTGGACATCGAGCGCAACCTCGTGTGGCCGACCGACCGCGACGGACTTTCGACAATCCTCAACACACTGCTGTCCAATGCCTTCAAGCATACGCCCTACAACGGCACCGTAAGTCTCACGATCCGCAGCGACAACGGCAAGCTCCTTATCTCGGCCTCCAACGACAGCGTGGGCGTCAATCTCGAAGACATCGAAGCGATTTTCGACCGCTACCGCGTACTCGACTATTTCGAACGCAAGAGCGAGCGCGGCCTCTCGTTTCAGGGCGACCTGCGTCTGGCGATCTGCCACAGCATCGTGGTCCGCATGCAGGGCGAAATCAAGGTCGAAAGCACTCCCAACGCGCAGACGACCTTCACCGTACTGCTGCCACAGCTGAAAGTCACGGCCGAAAACGCCCCGACCGCAGACAACATCGTGCCCGCGTCCAAAGAATACGGACTGCCCCTGCCGACCGTGACGCGGCGCGAATTCCCGTTCGACAAAAACCGCAGGACGGTGTTCATCGTCAACGACAATTCGGAGATCATGAATTTCGTGGCCGAGCTTTTCGCCGCGGACTACAACATCAAGATGCCGTCGGGCAAAACCGAGATGATCGAGCTGCTCAAGCAAATGCACCCCGACATCGTCATCTGCGACGCCCTCTCCGAGCAGTCCGACTGCCTGTCACTCATCCAGTTCATCAAGCAGGGCAAGCTGACCTCGCACATCCCGGTCATCCTGCTCTCGACGGCCCAGCAGATCGACGAGCGCATCAAGGGCGTGGAGTCGGGCGCAGACATCTGCCTGACGCTTCCGTTCAACGTCGAATACCTCAAAGCCGTGGCCGAGCAGCTGCTCCGCCGCAACCGGTCGCTCAAGGACTACTACAAGTCCTCGATCAGCGCCTTCGAGCTTTCCGACGGGCGCATGCTCCATCAGGACGACAAGGAGTTCATCGACCGGATGCTGAAGATCATCAACGACAACATCTCCAACACGGAGATCTCGACCAAATTCATCGCCGACGAACTGGGCGTGAGCATCCGCAACCTCTACCGACGGCTGGAGGGCATCCTCAACCAGACGCCGACCAACATCATCAAGGAGTACCGGCTGGCCAAGGCCGAACAGCTGCTCACGACCACGAAGCTCTCGATCGACGAGATCATCTACAAGGCGGGCTTCGTAAACCGGGGCACCTTCTTCAAATGCTTCTCCGCCAAATACGGCTGCACACCCAAAGTCTACCGCAAGGAGAAACTCTCGCAGATCCGTCAGGAAGTGGGCGAAGAGAGCGCAGATGCCGCAGACCGGTCGGCGTAACGTCCGGCGGAGTCCGGCATAGCCCCCAGCGAAGTTCCGGCATGACAGCGGCCACAACTGCGACATCGCATCCGGCGAAGCTCCGGCATAACAGCCGCCACAGCCACGACACGGCATCCGGCATAACATCCGGCAGAGCAGATCAAACGAAGAAAGAGCGGGCCGAAACCCGCTCTTTCTCTTTGCCTGTCCTGAGGACCTTGCGCCCTACTCGATCAGCAGCGCCATGGCCTCGATCATCGTCGAAGCGCTGACCTGCTCGTTCAGACGGCCGTCCCACGAAGATCCCGGCTCGCCCCAGAATCCGCCGAAGAACCACTTCGATCCCTCCGACTTGTCCACGCCGTCGCGCCAGCAGACCAGCCCGTTGTAGATCAGGAACTCCTCGATCTCCCGGCGCAGCCCCGCATCGGCCTTATCGACCGAAGCGTCCTTCCAGACGTTCATCGCATAGCGGACGAAAATCCCCTTGAAAAGCGCGTTGTCGCCCGAACCTTCGTTGTTCAGCACCCCGTTGGTCACCATCGACTTCATGGTGTAACGCGCGGCGCGCGCGGCGTCGGTCATGTATTTGGCGTCGCCCGTGGCCTTGTAAAGCTCGTGCGCGGCGCCCATGAACGTACCCTGATTATAGGTCAGCGCGCCGCCGTTGATCACGCCGTTCTTCATGTTGTCGGACACGGCGCCCGTCAGCGGATTGTAGAGCGTCGAGCTGAGCCAGTTGTAAATCTTCTTCGCATCGGCCAGATACTGATCCCTCTCGGCTCCTTCGGGGCTGTTGGCCCACAGGCGCATGGCGCAGAGGGCGCCCGGACCGTTCGAGCAGGCGTTCTTGCTGTTCTCGGCGTCGAAGCTCCAGCGGATGCCGCCGCCGTTCTCGTCTTCGGTCCAGCGGGCGATCACTGTCTCCTCGTAGGTCTTGCGAGCGGCGTCGAGGTACTTCTGCACTCCGGTAGCCTCGTACATGCGGATCAGCGTCAGGATGATCCACTCCGAGTCGTCGGTGTAGGCATTGCCGAAACCGTAAGTTCCCCAATAGCTGTTGCCGTAGTTGTTGCCCTTGTTGTCGTACCATTTGGACATGTAGCCGGCATAGGTGCTCCGGCGGGCGTCGCCTTCGGGAATACGCAGGTAAGCGTCGATGAGCACGTCCATCGCATGAGCCTGCGGCCAGTAGCAGTAGGTCGATTCGTTCGTGCGGTCCTGATCGGTATACCAGAAGGTGCCGCGGTCGGTATTCATGAAATTCTCGATCAGCTTCTCGTCGATCTTGTCGGCATGGGCGGTCCAGTCCTCCCCGTAAGCGGGTTCGAGCTTCTCGGCCGGATCCACCACCTCTTTGCCGTAGTATTTGTCGTCCACCTCGCAGGCTCCCAGCAGGGTCGCCGCGGCGGTAAGCGCTAAAATGTATTTTTTCATAAGTCTGTCGTTTTTTACCGGGGGGGGGCACGCCTTGCGGAGCGCGCCTCCCCCGGAGAGTTGGTTAATCCAGATACTCGATATAGTTGTAGTAGTGCTCCGTATCGGGACTCATGTTGAGCTTGATGTTCACCCGCTTGGAGTCGTTGCCGCGGTAGGCGTGGAGCATCTTGAACGCGCCGGCATCGTCGCCGTTCACATCGGCGATCGGCCAGAATACGCGGAAGCGCGAATCGTTCTCGGCAGGCTTGGAATTCAGGTCGCCCGTCATGCCGGGATTGGCGCCGAACTTGGTCTTCACGCCGTCCACCTCAGCCCAGAAGAAGTAGCGGTCGTCGTCCCAGTCCCTCAGGTAGGGCACCACGCCTGCGGCATACCAGATGCCGTTGCCCTGATAAGGCAGCTTGATCTGCTTCTCGGTATGCTGGGTCTTGACGTTCGGCGAGAGGTAACGCATGTTCTCGATCTTCTGGAGCTTCGCCGTGCCTGCGCCGAAGTCGAGCAGGATGTAATAGATGGCCTCTTCGGACGAAACGACGCTTGCGTCGCTCTCCCGGATCGCACCGCCTTCGACGACGAACTTGCGCGCATCGGCCGTATCGCCGTCGGTGAAGTTGTACCCTGCGGCGTCAGTCGTCAGCTTGGTGAAAATCTCGAACTTGCCAGCGCCCAGCGCCTTGAGGGCTTGATAGCCGGAACCGAACTCCGAAGCGGCGCCCGTGATGTAGGCGGCGGTCGGAATACCCTTCATGCGGGTAACCGTGAGCTTGCGGCCGGAGGAGAGCGCCGTCCACGAAAGCAGTTTGCTCTCCACGGCCCAGTACAGGTCGCCCGTGCCTTCGGCGGCAATGCCCGCGGCATCGGCGATCGACTCCAGCTCGGAGAAGGAGACGTCCACGGAGCCGTTATACTGCGCCTCCTTGCGGCCGACGGCCTTTTCCAGCGCAGCGTCCGAATAGAAGACCAGCGTATAGCTCGTCAGCTTGCCCGCAGGGTCCGAATCGGGAAGCTTGTTCCACGCGAAGGTCTGCTTGGCGCCCGCCTGCGCATTCAGCACGACGGAGGCGTTGTCATCGGGCGAGATCAGCGTCACGGGAGTGGCTTCGGGCGCGAAGTCGAATTCATAACGGTGGTAGTACGCCTCGGCTTCGGGCGAGCAGTCCACGACGATCGTGCAGGTGACGTTCCTCAGCACGGCGATATGCTTGAAGGAGTAGTCCCACTGATTGATATTGCCCGTTTCGCGCATTGACAGCCTGTACTGCGGCCCGGTCAGGCCGGAGGGCATGTCCGAATCGCTCATATCGCTCGACGAGTAGCCCCAGATGTAATCCGTGCCGTCGATCACCGCGTCGAAACGGTAGCGGTTGTCGCCGTCCCAAGTGATCTGACGCTTCCAGACGCCGTTGCCGGCATATTCCATCACGGCATCGGGATCGGGCGTCCAGCACCAGTGGTATTTCACGCTTTCGATCTTTTCCATCTTCACGGTACCGGCCTTGAAATCGACCAGTACGCGGTAAACGCCGTCGCCCGTGCCTGCGGCGTCGGCGCCCTCGGTCAGGCGGCCTTCGGCGACGCCGAACGTACGCTTGCTGCCCGCCGCATTGCGGTTGATGAAGCTGAACGAGCCGGTGAATCGGGTGTAAATCTCGAACTTGCCGTCGCCCAGCTCGCGCATCTGTTTAGCCGCGGCGGGATCCGTGCCGAACTCGGAGCCTTCGCCCGTCACGTAGAGGTGGTAGGGCGCGTCGATCGAAGCATAGCGCTTGACGGTGAGTTTGTGCGGCTCGGCCGGCGAAAGCTGTTCGGCTCCGCCCAGTCCGGCGCTGACCGTCCAATAGAGGTCGCCCGCAGCGTCAGGCTCGATGCCGGCGTCGCCGGCAATCGCATTGAGCTGGCTGTGGAGCATCTTCAGCGAAGATTTCTGACCGTTGTTGTCGGCCAGATAACGGCCGATCTCCTTTTTGGCCGCATCGAGGAAAACCACGGTGTAGACGGGAGTTCCGACCTTGGAGACCTCCCACTCGAAATAAAGGTTGGCATCGGCCTGTTCGATCAGATCGAGGGCGTAGCCGTCCGACGGATAGAGCAGTTTTTCGACCGCGCTGAAGCCGGTATCGTCATATTCCGTATGCTCGGTACAGGCCGCCAGTGCAAAACCCGCGAGCAGCAGAACAACCAGTTTATTCAGTATGTTTTTCATAGGTTCAATTATTTTTTAGCCGACGATCTCGATTACATGCGTACAATTCTCCACGTCACCGGACATAATCAGGGTGATATCGACTTTCTTACCGTTAAAATCGCTGTGGAACTTAAACTTTTCGGGACCATAGGCATCCCCGGTAAACAGATTCTCGGTCAGGATGTAATACTCCGCGCCGCTCAGCGCGCTGGGGCTGCTGTCGTTGCCTTTCGTACCGGCCCATACATACGTAACCCCGTCGAAAACCGGATGGAAGTTGTAACGCTGGTCGAGTCCCCAGCTCTCTTCCCTGAATTTGACGTTGTAATCGGAGAATTTCCAGCAGCCGTTGCCGATATACTCCATATTGCCGTTGTCTTCGGTGCGCGGTGCGAAATTGAATTCCACGCGGTCTATATGCTCGAAGGTGATTCCGCGGACATTGAGGTCGAGCTTGATGCGGTAGACACCCGATCGGTCGATCGTGGCGGGTTCGGCGCTCTGGTCATCCAGCACGCCGTTGACGACCGTATAGGTCGTGCGGTCATCGCCCTTCGAGCTGACGAACGTAAAGCCCTTGCCGGCTTCGAGCTGCTGATAGAAGGTAAACTCGCCGTCGCCGGTCTTGCGGCCGACACAGGCATTCTCAAGATCGCTGCCGCCCTCGGTGGCTTCGCCCGTGAGGAACAACTGGTCCGGAATCACATTGAAGCCCAGCAGACGCGTCAGTTCCAACCGGCGGGGCGTCGCAACCACAGGCGCGGTATCCACGCCCCGGCTCGACACGACCGACCAATAGACGGCACCGTCGGCCCCGACGTCGATGCCCGCGGCATTGGCGATGCGGTTGATCTCCTTGTGGACAATATCCACGCTGGTCGACGAACCGGCGTCACAACGGTAAATGATCTCGCCGCCGGGCTTGCCGAAGAAGACCACCTCGTAATGGGGAAGCTGTCCGTCGGCAGCCAGCGCCGGCTCCCACGAAAAACGGAGCGTCGCCGTCGAAGCGCTCTGCAGCTCCACGTAATAGTTGTCGGCCGGCAGCAGCAGCGTCTGCACCGGAGTGACGCCTCCGGGCTTGTACTCCAAGTCTTCCGAGCAGGAGATGCCCGTAAGGACGAGGGCCGCCATCAGTATGTTCAATATCTTTTTCATTGTTTTCGATACTTTTTTGATTGACGATTAATAACCCGAATTGTTGGGCAGCAGCGTCGGCACGAGCTGCGTTTCGGAGAGCGGAAGCGACCAGAGGATGTCCCGGCTGGAATTGAACTTGAATTCGTCGATCTGACGGCCTCCGTTCAGCTCCTTGGCGCCGTAGACCGCACCGTTCAAAAGGTCGATGACGCCCTGCGACTTGGAGTCCTTGTAATTGATCCAGCGGATCAGGTCGAAGTAGCGCAGTCCTTCGAGCGCCAGCTCGACACGGCGTTCGTCGCGTACGATCTGGGTGTAATCGCCCGACGAGGGGAAGTCGGTGCCGCTCAGCCCCGCACGCTGGCGGATCGGCTTGATCGTCTCGTTCCACACCGCGGCGTCCATCTCGTTCAGGTACGCCTTCGCCTCGGCGTACATCAGCAGCACGTCGGCATAACGCATCATGATGATATTGGTCCACATTTCGAGGTTCTTGCCGTGGGTCGTATCGAAATACTTGCGGGTGTAGAAGCCCGTGGGCGAACCGTTGTCCGTACCGGCCTTGTCGTTGCCCGAAGTCACGTTGATCGTGCCTTTGGTCACGTATTCGCCCTTATCGTTGCGGTCTTTCCACACATAGCCGTTGTAGACGACCGTAGCGGTCAGACGCGGATCGCGGTTCGCATAGACGGTCTTGTCCGCGGGAACCGAGCCGTCGGCATTGAGGTAGCTGTCCACCAGCGCGCGCGTCGGAGCCTTCTGGCAGAGGTTGGCGCCCATCGTCAGGGGAACCATCGAATAGAGCGTGGACCACTGTTTGTTCAGCTCGACGGCGGCATAGTCGAGGATCACCTCGCTGTTGTATTCGGCGGCCGAGGTAAAGAGGTATTCATAGGCCGGAATGCCGTCGCCGGACCCTTGGGTCAGCAGGCTGTAGGTGCCGTAGGTGCCCTGCTCGTGGATGAGCTTGTCGCAGATATCGGCGGCCTTGCGCATGTTGTCCGAAACCGAATTGCCGGTGCGCTGCACGTTCTCGTACATATACATACGCGCCTTGAGCACCATGGCGGCGGCTTTGGTGATGCGGCCGTTGTCGTCGGCTTTCAGTTCGTCGCGGGTGGGCAGGTCGCCGACGATCTCGTCGAGTTCGCGGTGCAGCGCACTCATCACCTCCGGATAGGGAGTGCGGGAGACGCGGCGCGACTCTTCGAGCGAAATATCCTGCAGGAAGAAGGGAATGTCGCCGTAGAAATTGGCCAGACGGAAATAGAGGAATGCACGGATAAAGCGGATCTGCGCCTTCATCCCGGCGAGCCGTTCGGGGTCCATGCCCGGCACCTCGTCCACGAAATTCATAAAGACATTGCAGGTCTTGACACCCTCGAACACCCATTTCCACTCGCTGCGGAACAGTCCCGTGTTGGGCGTCGCCTGCCCCATGCGGATCGTGCGCGTATCGGGATTGCCGCGCTGTTCGTACAAGTTGTCGCTCAGGGCTTCGTCCTGCCAGATCTTGTCGTGGCCGAACATCTGGTTGTAGGCCATGTTGAGCACCATGTTCGCACGTTCGGGCGAAGTCCAGAAAGCCTTGTCGGTAAACTTGTTGGTAGGCTCCTGATCCAGATCGTTGCAGCCTGCGAGCAGCATCGCTCCGGCGGCGAACGTCACGGTGATATATTTTAAAATCGTCGTTTTCATAGTTTTCGCCTTTATTTAAAATGTGATGTTCAGACCGGCGCCGAAGTAACGCAGGTTCGGGTAGTTGCGGCCTGAGTTGGCGCCGCCCGAATTCATGTTCGAGCCGAACTCCGAAGATTCGGGGTCGATGAACGAACAGTTGCTGAACGTAAGCAGGTTCTGGGCGTTGAAGTAGATCTTAAAGCGCTTGACGCCGAATTTCATCGAAATCCGTTCGGGAAGCGTATAACCCAGCTGGATGTTCTTCAGGCGCAGGTAGCTGCCGTCGAACATGTAGAGGTCCGAACCCATGCGGTAGTTGTTCTGGTTCGAGGGGTCCGAAATATCGGTCAGACGCGGCCAGCGGGCGTCGGTGTTGGTCGGGGTCCAGAAGTCGAGCTGGTGTTCGTACATCGTGTAACCGTAGTTGGAGTGGAACGGCTCGATCAGCTCGCCGCGGACCATCATGTCGCGCTTGAGAACGCCCTGCAGGAAGATCGAGAGGTCGATGCCTTTCCATGCGACGTTGTAGGTGAAGCCCAGCGTGTAGCGCGGGAAGGCGTTGCCCAGATAGTAGCGGTCGTTCTCGTCGATGGTGCCGTCGCCGTTGCGGTCCTTGAATTTCACGTCGCCCGGCTTGACGCTCTTGCCCGTCGGCACGGCCGAATGGGCGATTTCGTCATAGCTCTGGAAGAAGCCGTCGGTCTTGTAACCGTAGTAGGAGTTGAACGGCAGCCCCTCGCGGGTGATGCGCCAGAACTCCTCCTGTCCGGAAATATCCTCGAAGCCCTCGTATTTGAGCACCTTGTTCCACGAGTCGCCGATGTTGAACTGGAAGAAGTGCGACCAGTCGCGTTTCTTGAGCGCATAGCTGAGCGTCAGCTCCCAGCCCTGCGTGCGCATCTCGCCGGCGTTGTAGTTCTGCAGCTCGGTGCCCAGAATCAGCGGGGTCTGGGGCTTGACCAGAATGTCGGTCGTATGTTTGTTGAAGTAGTCGAAGCCGAGGTTGAGCTTGCCCCGGAAGAACGAGGCGTCGAAACCGACGTTGAAGGTCTTGGACACCTCCCACTGCAGGTTGTCGGTACCAAGCTGGAAGCCGGCGCCGCCGACGCCCACGTTATTGAAGGCATAGGTGTTCGAATAGACGTTGTAGGTGGTGAAGTACTGGTAGTCGCCCACCGACTGGTTGCCCAGCGTACCGTAGGAACCGCGGATCTTCAGGTCGCCGACGTTGTCGCGGTAGCTCTCCATGAAAGCCTCCTGCGAGAGACGCCAACCCAGCGACACGGAGGGGAAGAAGCCCCAGCGCAGGTCGGAACGGAATTTCGAGGAGCCGTCGTAACGGAACGAGAACTCGGCGTAGTAACGGTTGTCGTAGTCATAGGCGGCGCGGCCGAAAACGGAGGTGAGGCTGGTGCGGGTCGTGTTTTCGGGCGTCACCGAAGACCGGCCGTCGCCCGAAATGACGGCCTCGGTGCCGTCGCCGTTGATACCCAGATCGGGGTCGGCCCATTTGAAGGAGATCTGGTTCGCTTCGGAGGTGTAGGACTCGTTCGAGGCGCCTAACAGGGCGGCCACATGGTGCTTGCCGAACGTACGGTCGAAGTCGAGCATCAGCTGAGAATTGATCAGGTAGGCGCGTTTGTTCCAGTCCTCCGACTTGTTGTCGTTGTTGGCCGAACGGCCTTCGCCGACCGGATTGCCCGCAGCGTCGGTATTGTAGAACATCACTTCGTGCGTCCGCGTATAGCGGTGGTCGGCAAAGATATCGGCACCCAGCACGCCGCGCAGTTTCAGCCCGTCGATGATCTTCACCTCGGCCGACAGGTTGGCGTTCACATAGTCGTTGCGGTACTTGTTGTAACCGCCCTCTTCGAGCAGGCCCAGCGAGTTGCGGTCGGTCAGTTTGTCGTTGAGCAGGTATTTGCCCGTGACGGGATCGTACTGACGGTAATAGTAATAGGTGGGAATACGCATCGCGTTGGCGATGGTCGAACCGTCGGTCGTCGTCTTGCTGTTCTCGTGCGAATAGGAGAGCAGGGCCGTTACCTTCACGCGTTTGTATTCGGTGGTGATGTTCGTACGGAAATTGTAACGCTGGCGGCCGTAATCGGGACCTTCGAAGTTGCTCTCCTGATCGTAATAGCCTGCCGAAATCATATAGGTCGTATTGGCGCCGCCGCCCGATACGCTGACGTTGTAGTTCTGCTGCATGGCCGTCCGCAGAATCTCGTCCATGTAGAACGTGCCGTTGCCGTGCGCCTTGAGGTCGCGGATCTGTTCGGCGGTAAAGGCGGGAGCCAGCCCCGAATTGGCTTTGGAAATGTTGAGCAGCGTGGCGTTCTGCCAGCCTTGAACGGGCGTGTAGAGCACTTCGGGCTGCTGCCAGCCGACCATAGCCGTGAGTTCGACGGTCGGAGCCTGATTCAGCTTGCCCTTCTTGGTGGTGACCAGCAGGACGCCGTTGGCGGCGCGCGAACCGTAAATGGCAGCCGTACCGGCATCCTTCAGCACCGAGACGTTCTCGATGTCCGAGGGATTGAGCTTGTTGAAGCTGGCGTTGTCCGACACCAGACCGTCGATGACGATCAGCGGTTCGTTGTTGTTCATCGTACCGATACCGCGGATGTTGATGTTGAGCTGGTTGTCGGCCGGGTCGCTGCTTCGCTGCTGGATGACGAGGCTGGGCGAAGTGCCCTGCAGCGCCTGCGTCAGGTTGGCGACGGAACGTTCGGTGATGGCTTCGGACTTGATCTGGTCCACGGCGCCCACCGCACGGCGGCGGGTGGTGGTGCCGTAGCCGATGACGATCACTTCGTCCATCAGCTGCGCGTCTTCCTTCAGCGTCACGTTCAGCAGCGTGCGGTTGGCCACCGGAAGCGTCTGCGTCTCGTAGCCGATAAACGAGAAGTCGAGTTCGGCATCGGCGGCGCACTGGATCTGGTATTCACCGTCGATACTGGTCGAGGTTCCGACCGAAGTACCTTTGACAATGACGGTAACGCCGAGCAGCGGCGCTCCTGCGGCGTCCTTCACAACGCCCTTGACGGTGACCTTGGATGTCTGGGTCAGGGGGCTGGCATTAACGGTTGCGGCTGCAAACCCAAGGGGGGGGGTAATCAGCAGCACCAAAACCGTCAGCATGATTTTGTGCCCAAAATTGGTCATAGATATTGTTTTTTGGTTTAGTTAAAATATACTCCCCGCACCCGGTGACGCGGATGCGGTTCATGGATTCAGAAAACGGGAAAATAACAGGATAAATTACGGGATTCCGCAAAAAAATCGGCGGAAAGGATCAGACAGGAGCTTTTTTCCATAGGCTAATCTGGTTTTAAGTTTTAGGTTAAACGGTTGGTTTTTCGTGAAAACAAAGTTGAGAAATAAGATGCGGACCGAAAAATATACGGACGGCAAATTTCTCCGCCGTACATGATCCGGTACTATTTTGTCACAAAATTGTATTTTCCGATCCGGGACACAAACGTACTCCCGGCACCGTCCCGCACCCCCGATCGGCGGTTTTCACGCCGTTTTATGACAATTCGGGCACAAAACCATACAAACCGCGTCACAACGCCGTCCTGACACAAAAACTCCGGCCCGGCTTTACAGCCGGGCCGGAGCGCCTAATTATACCACTTAAAAACTTGTTACTTCACATCCGGACGGATGAAAGTGCCGCTCACCGGAAGCACGTCGTCGATGCCGTTGTCCGAAGCCGTCATGGCGAATACCGCCACGTTCTTGTTTTCGGGCAGCGTCACCGTCCGCGCACCTTCGGGAATATCGAGAGAAACCATATACATGTAGGAGAAGTCGTAAGGCAGGTTGCCCACGTCGCCCTGATGGCGGTGCGTGCCGATATGCGCGATCGTCGCATCCTTGAGGAACGCTTCGCTGTGTCCGCGCCAGCCCCACTGTCCGTAGAAGCCTTTCCAGAGCGGCACATAGACGGCCTGCTCGGAGTCGCCCACCTTGAAGAGGGCCTCGCACTCCTTGTCCGAAGCGGCCACCAGCATGTAGAGCTTCCTGTAACCGCCTTCGGGCAGTTCGATCTCCTGACTACGGCACGTCACGGCGTCCTTGACATTCTCCTCGCCCATCACGAACCGGACGCCGTTGCAGGTCAGCTCGGCAGGAATCAGCTCGGCGGCGAAGCTGCCGCGCTGGTTGTCGAAACGGTAGTAGGTATAGAACTCGTCGGTCGTGAAGGCCACCGTGTTGTAAGGCAGCGTCACGGGCGCGCTCTTCACCTCGAACGCGGACTTCTGCGCAGGAGCGGCCAGCCGCACGCGGTAGGTTTTGGGAGCGAATTTGCCGGCCGAAACGATCAGCGAACGGCCCTCGGTCTCGGCTGCACCGATCTTCTCCTCGATGCCGTTACACTCCTCAGCCGAGAGAATCTGAGCCGGGAAGGTGATGCGGGCGTTCTCGACGGGCTTGCCGGTCAGCTCGTAGCAGCGCACGATATATCCGTCGCCGTCCTCGGCCTTCTTCAGCGCACGCACGCCGATCTGCGGAGTCGAGGACTCCAGCATCGAGAAGGTGCGGCCCAGCGATCCCGCATGTTTGGGAGCCACGTAAGCCACGAGCGGCAGGTTGAGCTGCTCCGATGCGGCCACAACGCCGCTGCGGTCGGTTCCCTTATGTCCTACGATCGAATAGGTGAAGTGATTGACACCCAGATCGAGGTCGCGCTGGTGCGGATAACGTTTTTCGGTCGAAGGAGTGTGGATCAGCGTCAGACGGATCGTATTGTCGGCGGGTTTGTCCCAGCCGTATTTGCAGTCGTTGAGCACCGAGATGCCGTACGAACCGTCGGCGTCGGTCAGGTCGGCCCACTTCAGGGCGGGCACTTCGTATGCCGTGGCCGTGTTGTTGCCGCGCTCGATAAAACCGATGCCGAGGTCATAAGCGGCTTTCGCGTTGCTCACCGACATCGGGAACTCGGCTTTGAGCAGCGTATTGCGGCTGTTCCAGTCCACCGTCGTACGGATGTCGATGCGGTCGTCCTGCGCACCGTCGGTCAGCGTAATGTACTGCGTGAACTTCGAATCGCCGTACGTGCGCTCCACCTTGAGCGAAGCGCGCACGGGCCCCTCTTCGCCGACGGACACCGAAACATTGTCGGTAACGGCGCGCGGAGTCTTGTCCACGACCTCCTTCAGCACCTCCCATGCGGGCCACTCGTTCGACGGATTGCCTTCGAAAATCGCCAGCCGGAAGGCCTTGCCCTGCTCGACCAGTTCACGGCCGTAACGCTTGTCCACGAGCGACGCGATGTCGCCGTTCCTGTCGAGCGTCAACTTGTAAACGCCATTCTCTATCGTATTGCCGTTCACTTTCAGCGCCGACGATTTGGCGGGCGATGCCGGACGGACGTCGTAGACGGCATATCCCACCGACTTCACGTCGGCGGCGAATGCGATCACGGCCTTGTCGCCCTCGCGGCTGAGAATCTGCGCGGCCACACGGCGGCCGTCGGGACCGTATACGGCCACGCCCTTGGCTTTGGCGGCGAGCGGAATCTCGGCCTCGACAACGGCTTTGACGGGATAGGTCACGGCGTTGTAGACCACCACGGGCGTACCCTTGACGCGCGTATCGAGCGAATAGCTCAGCGCGCCGACCGCCGTGTTCATCACGTCGCCACCCTGCCGCAGGGCGATCAACTCGTCGTTCCACGACCACGTATAGGCCTCAGGGATACTCGTACCCGTCAAGTCGTCATGGAACTGGTGCCAAATGAAACGCTGCCAGATCTCGGTGAGTTTCCGCTGGTCGTAAGCCAGCGCACCGAGCCAGTCGGCGGCGACCGAAGCGCGCTCGGCGGCGCCGGTCAGCTCCTCGTTGCGGCGGTTGTAGTATTTCATGGCGGTCTGCGAAGTATAGCAGCCCGTAGCGTGCACGTCCATCAGCAATTCGCCGTCGAAAGAGGGCAGCTCGGCTTTGCGGCCGAGGTAGGCCTTGAACAGGTCGTCGCTCGTGGCGCTGATGATCTCGATCGGGGCGTTCGGGTCATTGATCGCCTTGGTCAGACGGCGGCAGGTGGTCACCGTACCGCTGTTGCCCTTGTCGCCGACCCCTTCGCCGCCGCCGGCATAGTAGCGGAAGCAGGTGTTGTCGTAACCGTGGGCGGCGCGCTCCATCAGGCGTTCGTTATATTGCACATTCTCAGGAAGTTCCGAGTTATAGCCACCCGTATCGAAGGCTGCGATCACCGAACTGCCGTCGATGCCGTACCACACGCCCCACGAGAAGGGATTCTTCTTGTGGTAGGGAGCGTCGTAAAAGTCGTGGTTGCGCCAGCTGAGCTTCTGCGTGGACATGCCGATCAGGCCGCTGTGGGCCGCGATCGTCGGCAGCGTATAGCCGAAGCCGAAGCAGTCGGGCAGGAAAATATCGGTCGAACGCACGCCGAACTCCTTTTTATAGAACTCCTGTCCGAGCAGGATGTTGCGGAAGAACGACTCGGCCGAAGGCATGTTGGGGTCATTGGCGTCCCACGACGCGCCGGCGATATGCCACTGGCCCGAAGCGATGTATTTCTTCATCCGCTCGTAATGCATGGGATAGTACTCCTTCATCCACGAATAGACGACGCCGCCTTCGAAGCTGAAGCGGTAGTCAGGGAAGCGTTCCATGAGGTAGAGGTTCTGGAACAGCGTGCGGGGGATGTACTCGCGGATGGTCGTCTGTACGTCCCAGTTCCACTGGGTGTCGAGATGGGCGTCGCTGACCATGTAGGCCTTGTAGGTCTTGGGCGCCACGGACTTGCCGTCGGTCTGCTGCGCCGAAGCGCCGCCTGCGGCAAAGCACAACGCGGCCAAGGCCAGCATAAATCGGTTCGGTTTCATATCTGTCAGGGTTTAAAAGATTTTGAGTTTTCACAAAATTACGTAAAACAGCCGAGAGTACAAGTACTATTTTATGCAATAAATGTATTATTTTACGATCGGCCGGCCGTTTCGGGCTGCAAATTCAAAAAAAGAGGCGGAACATCGCAACCGACGTTCCGCCCGTGAGAAATTCCGCGCGGCAGATCAGATAGCGCCCGCGATCAGGAACACGGCGGCAACCGTAAGAATGGCGTACAACTCAGGGAAGGCGGCCAGAATAAGCGTCTTACCCATCACGTCGTGGCCGTTGCCGATAGCGGCGATACCGTTGGCGCAGACCTTCGACTGGAAGTACGACGAAGCGAGGCAGACAAGACCCGTCAGCAGACCGGCGCCGAAGATGGCGGCCCCCTGCAGCAGCGTCATCGAATCGGTCAGGAAGCCCTTGATGATGAAGTAGCCCACGAAACCGTAGAGACCCTGCGAACCGGGAATGGCCGAGAGGATCATGTAGCTACCGAAAGCGCCGCCGTTTTTCTTCATGGCGCCCACCGACGCCATGCCGGCGATCGAAGTACCGATACAGCTCGCTACGCCCGAAAGGCCCACCATCAGCGCTACGCCGAGATAGCCCAAAATAATTGCAGTTGTTGATTCCATAATTGTAATTTGTTTTAGTTGTTATTTGTTTTCCGAATTTTCGATTTTGCGCAGGGGATCGAACGAACGCATCGACATCTCGAAACCTGCATTTTTATAGAATTCGACGAACGTCAGACGCATCGGGTGCACGAACGACGAAATGGTGGACATGAAGAGGTTGATGCCGTGGCCGACGAGCAGAATCGGAATCATGATCAGCAGCCGCACGACGATGCCCGAACCTTCGGGCACGAAGCCGTCGGCCAGCGCGTTGAACACCGTGGCGAGGATGCCGCCAGAGAGTCCGATGGCGAACAGACGGATGTACGACAGCACGTCGGAGAGGATGCCCGTCAGATTATTATAGGTATCCCACAATCCCAGACCGAAGTTCAGCAGCGGATTCTTGCCCGGCGAATTGAAGAACAGCATCAGCACCGCACCCACGCCGAGCGTCGCATAGAACGCGGGCGACGAGGTGGTGTAGAACGGAATCACCCATTCGGGATTGAGCAGCGGCAGACCGCCGGCGATGCTTCCGCCGAGGATCACCAGCAGCCAGCCCAGCGTACCGAGCGAATAGCGGAATCCGACGGTAGCCGAGATCATGACGACCTTCAGCATCATGCCGAACACGATCTGCACCACGCCGATCGCCAAGGCGATCGAGAAGAAGCTGCCTTGGAAGTCGAAGAACGGAATCGAAGGGAAATACTCCTTGAGATTCACGCCGAACACCGAACCGCAGGCCAGCCCCACGACGACCGTCGTCAAGCCGCACAACGTGGCGAACCACGCGGCCTGACGCATCATGCCGGGTTGCCGGTTCTTGGCCAGCATCCACGCCCCCAGCAGGGCCAGAATGGCACCGTAACCGGCGTCGTTCAGGCAGATGCCGAAGAAAAGCATGTAGAACGGCGCGAAGAAAGGCGTCAGGTCCATCGTGCCGTACTTCGGGCGGGCGTACATGTCGCCCACCAACTCGAAAATGCGGGCGAACCAGTTGTTTTTCAGTTTCACGGGCGTATCGTCCTCAGGAGTCGGATCGCCCTTGAGATACACGACGTTGGGATACTGCTCCAGAAGGGCATCGACCTTGTCCGAAGTCTCCTTCTCGGCCCAGCCCTCCATGACGACCAGCGTTCCGTCGGCCGCCTGCTGCGCCGTGGCCTTCACACGCACGCCCTGCAGCTGTTCCTTCAGCGAGGCGGCATGCGCCGCGAGCAGCTTCTCCGAAGCTGCGACGCGCGAGAATTCGGCGTCGAGGGCGCTCAGCTCCTTCCGGGCTTCGGCGATGCGGCGTTCCGCTTCGCGAATGTCCATCGACGGGGTTTTCATCTCCTGCGCGTCGAGCGTCACCTCCTCGCCGGGAGCCGCCACGACGACGAAATAGACCGTCGATTCGGTGCGGTTGATCGGCGCGATGGTATAGCGCTCCGCCCACTGGGCCTCGAACTTGTCGTAATTGCTCTTCGGCGTGAAGAAATATCGCAGCACGATACCCTGCTCGGCGAGCGAGCGGGTTCTCTCAGGCGAGAATTCACCCCACGGACGCAGTTCGTCGGCCGTTTTTTCGAGACGACCGATCTCGGCGTGGAGCGCCGTCGCCTGCTGATGCGCCGCGGCATAGTGTTCGTAGGCCTCGGCGCCCGTTGCGAAAGGCTCGGCTCCGGCCTTGCAGCGCCCCTCTTCCGCGCGGAAGTTGCGCAGGAATTCGAACGCCTTGGCGTGTCCTTCGATGTCGAGCAACAGCTGGCGGTCCTCCTCGGAGGGTTCCCAGCCCGTAGTGGTGATGTCCACCAAGCCGAGTTCGCGCAGCTTTTCGATAAAATCCTCGCTTTGCGCCGCATAGAGCACAAAGTCGTATTTCGCCATTTTCGCTATCATAACATCGCGCCCTCCCCGGCCTGCTGCTGTTTGGTTTTCACGATCTTCTGGGCCGACTTGGAGAGGTTCTCCTCGTCCTCCATGAAGCGTTTGATCTTACGTATGGCGTCCTCGTATCCGGGTATCTGCACCTTTTCATACAAGTTCACCTTCTGAGTGGTTTTACGGCGTGCATAGTCCAGCAGCTCCATCTTGCGGTTGTAGACCTCGAACTCAATACCCAGCTGCGCCATGCGCTTCAGAATATCGACTCCGTCAGCGAACCAGACGGGCGACGAGAAAAGATCGTAGGGTTTCACCTCGAATTTCACGTCCTGCAGGACCGGCGTACGCACACCTGCGATTTTCTGTACCGAAAGTTCCACATCGGCAATACGCAGGAGGTCACAATCAAACTCTCCCCATAGCGACACCATGTAGTCGTACTCGGCCTTGAGCCGGTCGAGCCGACGGCGGTAATCGCCTGCGGAGTCCTTCGCCTTCTTCACCTCGGAGCGCAGGGCCGACTCCTTACTTTTGATCGTAGGGAGCGCCTTCTGCCGCATTTTCAGCTGCTTGCCGAGGTCGCCGAGCGAGGTCTTGTTATATTGAAATTTGATTGCCATCGTACGTTACGCTTCTTTCCAGTACTTTTTGATGAGTTCCTCCTTGATAGCGACCTCCTCCTTGGAGAAGTACTTCGCAAAGAGTCCCCACGCCGTGTCGAGCATCTCCGTGATGCCGATATTGACGTCGATCGAGAGCAGTTTCTCCGAGTAGTCGAACGCGAATTTCAGCGTACGTTCGTCGTAATCCGAGAGGTCGAAACCGTTTTCGAGCTTGGTCTTGGCGTTGGCGGCGTCGGCATACAGACGCACGCAGGCGTTCATCACCTGCGGATGGTCCTCGCGGGTCTTCTTGCCGATAACCAGCTGCTTGAGACGCGACAGCGAACGGAACGGGTCCACGATGACCTTGCCCGTATCGGAGTCGTTGCGCAGGAACAACTGCCCCTCGGTGATGTAACCCGTATTGTCGGGAATGGCGTGCGTGATGTCGCCGCCCGAAAGGGTCGTCACGGCGATGATAGTGATCGAACCGCCGTTGGGCAACTGCACGGCCTTCTCGTAGATCTTCGCCAAGTCCGAATAGAGCGAACCGGGCATCGAGTCCTTCGACGGAATCTGGTCCATGCGGTTCGACACGATAGCCAGCGCATCGGCATAGAGCGTCATGTCGGTCAGCAGCACCAGCACCTTCTCGCCCTTGTCCACGGCGAAGTATTCGGCGGCGGTCAGCGCCATGTCAGGAACGAGCAGGCGCTCCACGGGCGGGTTCTCGGTCGTATTGACGAACGACACGATGCGGTCCAGCGCACCGGCGTTCTCGAAGACGGACTTGAAGTAGAGGAAGTCGTCGTTGGTGAGTCCCATGCCGCCCAGAATGATCTTGTCGGCCTTGGCGCGCAGGGCCACGTTGGCCATCACGGCGTTATAGGGCTGGTCGGGGTCGGCGAAGAAGGGAATCTTCTGCCCCGTGACGATCGTATTGTTGAGATCGATGCCGGCGATACCCGTGGCGATCAGCTCCGAAGGCTGGATACGCTTGAAAGGGTTCACCGTCGGGCCGCCGATCTCGCGCGGCTCGCCCTCGACGATCTCACCGCCTTCGAGCGGTTCGCCGTAGGCGTTGAAGAAGCGGCCCGCGAGGTTGTCCGACACGCGCAGTTTCGGGGGTTCGCCGTGGAAGACGACCTCCGAATCGGTGGCGATGCCCTCGGTTCCGGAGAACACCTGCAGCGTCACGTTCTCGCCCATAATCTTCACCACCTGCGCCAGCTTGCCGCCCACGGTAGCCAGTTCGTCGTTGCCGACGCCCAGCGCCCGGAGCGTCACGGTCGCCTTGGTGATGTTGTCAATCTTGGTATATATCTTCTGAAAAGCTCGTGTTGTCATGGTCTAAAGCTTATTTGATTTTTTCACTCACATACTCCTCGATCTGCTTGCGGTAGCCTTCGAACTTCTCCGACTGCCACTCCGAGTAGTTCATCTGACGGAAGAGGTTGATAAGGCCCTTGAAGAACTGCGAGCACTCCTCGAAATCGGCGAAAGCGAAATCCTTCCGGCAGATGTCGAGCACCATTTTATACATCATCTTCTGACGTTCGAGCGGACAGTTGGCGTCGATGTCGTCGAAAGCGTCCTGCTGCAGGATCACGAAGTCGAGCAGCTCCGACTTCCAGAAACGTTCGTGATACTCGACCGGAACACCGTCGTCGCCGAGAATGTTGATCTGGTCGTTGGCCTCCTTGCCGCGCTGCACGAGGGTCTTGCCGGCGTAGACGAGGTCCACCCAGTCCTTTTCGATATGCTCGTCGAGGTATTCGCGGATTTCGGGATATTCGAGGTATTTCGAATAGGATTCCAGCGGGTCGATGGCCGGGTAACGCTTCGAGTCGGCGCGGCCCTGCGAAAGCGCATAGAAGCAGCGCGCGGCCTTCTTGGTCGATTCGGTCACCGGCTCCTTGAGGTTGCCGCCCGCGGGCGACACCGTGCCGAGGAAGGTCACGGAACCCGTCTGGCCGTTGTTCAGTTTGACCAGACCGGCGCGCGAATAGAAGTTGGAGATGATCGCCGAAAGGTCCATCGGGAAGGCGTCCTGACCGGGCAGCTCCTCCAGACGGTTCGACATCTCGCGCAGCGCCTGCGCCCAGCGCGAAGTCGAGTCGGCCATCACCAGCACCTTGAGTCCCATCGAGCGGTAGTATTCGCCGATGGCCATGCCCGTATAGACCGACGCCTCGCGCGCCGCAACGGGCATGTTCGACGTATTGCAGATGATGATCGTACGCTCCATGAGCTTGCGGCCCGTATGGGGATCGACCAGTTCGGGGAACTCCTTGAAGATTTCGACCACCTCGTTGGCGCGCTCGCCGCAGGCCACCATGATGATGATGTCGGCGTCGGCCTGCTTGGAAATGGCGTGCTGGAGCACGGTCTTGCCGGCGCCGAAAGGTCCGGGGATGAAGCCCGTGCCGCCTTCGGCCATCGGGTTGAAGGTGTCGATGGCGCGAACGCCCGTCTCCATCATGCGCGACGGACGCGGCTTCTCGACGTAGCAGCGCACGGCCTGCTTCACGGGCCATTTCTGAACCATCGTGACCGCATGTTCGCGGCCCTCCTCGTCGGTCAGGACGGCGATCGTGTCCGTCACCTTGTATTTCCCGGCCGCCGCCACGCTCTTGACCGTATAGTTGTCGGCCATGGTGAAGGGCACCATGATCTTATGGCTCACCCACTGCTCCTTGACTTCGCCCAGCCACGACGCGGCGGTCACCTTGTCGCCCGCCTTGGCCAGCGGAGCGAATTCCCACTCGGCGTCGAAGTCGATCGGATCGGTGATCGAACCGCGCTCGATGAACAGCCCGTCCATCTTTTCGAGGTCGTTCTGCAGACCGTCGTAGTTGCGCGACAAAAGTCCCGGCGCGAGCGTCACTTCGAGCATATGCCCCTCGAACTCGACCTTGTCGCCGATCTTGAGTCCGCGGGTGCTGTCAAAAACTTGGACATAGGCGCTGTCGCCTACGACCTTGATGACCTCGGCCATCATCTTGGTATCTCCCGCATAGACATAGCAGATCTCGTTCTGGCCTACTGCTCCGTCGGCCTTGACGATGACGATGTTGGAGATGATACCATTTACACGTCCTGTAGTTTTCATGAATATTCGTTTAGTTTCTTATTTTCACTTTTCCGGTCGCGGACCGCATTTCCGCACTTCCCGGCCGCTCCGCATCCCTCCTGCCGGAGAGACCGGTCCCGGTCCGGCGGCGCGCCGCCCGCATATGCCGCGCGGCGGCTATATCCTGTTCACCAGCTCCCTGCCGTCCAGCTCGGCCATCAGGCGGTCGAACATTTCACGACCGCGCACGGCGTCCAGCTGCGTCCAGCGGGCCACGATATTGACGCGCGCCAGATAGGACAGAATGGTATTGATGTCGAAATAGTCGAACGTCGCCAGCTCGGTGGCCTCGTTCCAGCGGATCAGGTCGATCTTGTGCTCCTTCTCGACCAGATTCGCCTCGTCGTTCACGGCGGCGATCACGGCGTCGATGTAGGGCAGTTCGCCCCGCAGACCGAAATCGGCGGCCGAACTGCGCTCCAGCTGTTCGACCACGTCGCCCCCGCCCACGGTCACCTCCTCGACCGGACGGCCCGCGGCACGGGCCGTCACGGCGGCCGTCACGTTGCGCAGGGTGCGGTCGAACTCCGACCACTCGCGCAGAAAGCGGCTCTTGGCACGGCTGCAGGTGGCGTAATAGGCGTCGAACAGCGCGGTTTCGAAACGCTGCGCCGTATCGACCTCCTCGGCGTCCTCCCCTTCGGGATCGGCATAGGCACGCAGCACGCGGCCCACGGCGGCGGGCAAACGCTTGGGAGCCTTCACCTCCTCTTCCAGCTCCTCGCGCGTGAAGTTGCCCAGCGGATTGTGCGCCGAGCGCCCCGCGCGCAGCGAAGCGATATTCTCACAATCGTAGTAGCCGTACAGCAGACGCACCTGAGCCGCATCCGAAGCCGAAACGCCGTCGAGAATCTCCCCGACGATGGCTTTGGCCTCGAAACCCTTGGTGTCGGCGTCGAGGGAGTACTCCTTCAGTCCGGCTACCAGACAATAATATTCCGTTGCGAACATACGCGTTATGCCTTAAAAAGCATGTCCGAAACCTTCTCGCGCAGGTATTCGCCCAGCAGGGCGTCGAAATCGGCGTCGGAGAACGAGATGTAGTAACCGCCCTCCTTGGCGCCGACCTTGAAGCCCGTCTTCACCTCCTTGGAATAACCCACTTCGATACCGGCGGAGAGCAGCTCCTGAGCGCTCTTGCCGAACGCCTCGTCGAGCTTGGCGCGGTCGGCTTCGGGCAGCAGCGCCTTCAGCTCCACCTTACCGGCGTCGGCGCCGTTCCAGTTCTTGGCCACGGACAACAGCATCTCCTTGATGAAGGCGGGATCCATGACGGCCTCCCTGACGCCTGCGGCCGTGCTCTTGGCAACGATCATCGCGGCGATCTCCGATTTGATCTTCGCGGCGGCCTGCTTGCCGGCGAGCGAGATTTCGGTCATCGTGTTCTTCTCGACGTCCTCAGCCTTGTCCTGCGCCTTCCTGACGATATCCTCGGCCTGAGCACGGGCTTCGGCGACGATCTTCGCCGCCTCTTTCTTAGCCTCGGCGACCAGACGGTCGGCTTCGGCGCGTCCTTTCTCCAGCCCCTCGTCGTAGAGCTTCTGAGTCAACTGTTGAAGTTTGTTTTCCATAGCGTTATTTAGTTTTAATTATTGTTTTTCATTTTAGCGATACAAATATATAAAAGTTTATAATACAAACAGCGGCGCACCGCGACAATTTGTCCTTTTTTGACAAGAATAGAGAACAAAAGGAAGAAACACGCACCGCAGAACCCCTTGGAATTCAAGCTCCGAACCCCCTCTCCGCGCAATTCGCATACCGAAATCGCACCCTTCCGGAAGGGGCTGCTTCCGGCCTGCCCCCGTCTCTTCCGCCGCGGAACGCCGCAGAGCGCACTGCCCGGCGACGCACCGCTGCGGATAACGCCGCACGCCCCCTGAAACATCGGGTTTCCGGGGGCGTGCACGAGAGCGAACAGAGGCGTCAGAACAGGCCGAGCGACTTGCTTCGGGCCAGCAGGCAGGCACCCATCACGCCGGCGCGTTCTCCGAGCGACGAAAGCTTGATCTGCGTATCCTTGTTGACCAGCATCAGCGAGTATTTGTTGATGGCGTTGCGCACGGGCAGCATCAGGTACTCCTTGGCCACCGAAAGCGTACCGCCGATAACGATCACCTCCGGATTGAACATGTTGATAAGCCCCGCGATGGCCTTGCCGAGCGTGTGCCCCACCGACTCCAGAATCTCGATGGCCAGCACATCCTCCTTCAGCAGCGCGGCCAGAATATCGTTCAGCGTGATCTCCTCGCCTTTTTTGTATTTCTCGGAAAGCATCGACACGCGTCCCTCCTTGAGTTTCTCCAGAAAAATCCGGTGCATGGCCGAACCGGAAGCCCCCGTCTCAAGACAGCCGCGTTTGCCGCAGCGGCAGATGATCTCGTTGTCGAGCAGCGGGAAATGGCCGAATTCGCCCGAAAAGCCCGACTTGCCGTAAAATATCTTGCCGTCGATGATCATCCCCAGCCCCAGTCCCCAGCTGGCGTTGATGTAGAGCATCGTCTTCTCGGAGTGGGCGTCGCCGTACATATATTCGCCGTAAGTGGCGGCACGGGTGTCGTTCTCGATGTAGACCGTCGTGCCGAGACGCTCTTCGAGCAGCATCGTCAGCGGCTGTTCCTCGACGAAGAAATAGCTGTAACTGTATCCGGTCTGCGAATTGACGCGGCCCGAAATATTCACCCCGACGGCCAGCACCTTGTCGCGGGCGATCTTGCGCGCACGGATGAAATTCTGAATCACGTCGCAAAGACGGTCCAGCGAACGGGGATCGTTGTCCATCAGAAAATCGACCGTCGTTTCATCGATCAGCTGTCCCTTGAAATTGATGACGGCCATCATGACCGAATCCTTGCGCAGATCGACGCCGACGAAATACCCGGCATAGGGATTCAGGCCGTAGATATTCGGCCGTCGTCCGCCGGCCGTCCCCTGCTCGCCGAAGTTGTGGACGAAACCTTCGTCGATCAGCTCCCCGATCAGTTTGGTTACGGTCGGCACGCTCAGATTCACGGCCTTGCTCAGATCCGTAATGCTCGAATCCCCGCAGAAGATATACTGGCAAATGATCTGCTGTTTGAGAATCGCGTTTTTATTGCCTTCCGTCGCCTGTTTTAAAAACGAACTGGTCATACCGTATCTTTTTGTGTGATTTCAATATTAATTGTGTAAAGGTAGCAATAAATCACGACCCGGCAAACCCGATACAAAAGAAAATAGCTTCGCACGCAGGTCATAACCCATTTTTTTTCAAAAGCCGCCCGCGACACGCACTCCAAGCACCAACCAAAAAGACAATAAAATACGACAAAAAGACAATTCCGCCCGATTCATAATAACAAATCTTACGATAACGCCGATTCGCAGACAATTCGTTTACAAACGACTTCCGTCCGAGAAGCGTCTCCCCCACCGCCGCATGCGGCCCGCGGCAGAACGCCGCTGGCAAAACGGGAAAACGGGAAAAACGCCGAACACCCCGGAAAAAGCCGAGCACCCTTAACACCCCAAAAAAGCAACACACGCCGAACAATCCCGAAAAAGCCCGACAAAAAACCGGATGCCGCATGATGCGGCATCCGGCCTTGTCATACACCCCAAGATTACTGGTGCTGGGGACGCAGCAGGTCCTGCACCACTTTGACGGGCGAGAAGGTCGTAATGGGCACGTCCACGAAGACCGTATTCCACTTGGCCATGGCGCCGTTCCACAGGCCGGGAAGTTCCTGCGCACGCAGATCGCGGCCGCCGCTCGACTTCGACGAAATGAAGCCCGTCGAAGGATCGGTGTACCTGCGCAGGTCGAAGCGGACGCCTTTCGAATTCTTCATGCCGCAGACCAGATCGACGGGATTGAAGTGCGTGGCCGACCGCATCAGCGGCAGGTCGTCGGGGCCGATCTGGCTCGATTCGGCGATCTGGAGCGACTGCGTGCCGTCGGGGTTTCCGACCCAGAAAGGACCGCCGCCGGGTTCGCCCTCGTTGCGGACCATGCCGCAGACACGGATCGGACGGTCGAGCACGGCGCGGAGCATGGCCGAATCGTAACTGCCGGGCAACTTCACGCAGAGCCGCTTCTCGATGAATTCGACGATCGGCTCCAGCTCGGCGCCGCCGACTTCGAGCGCCTTGAGGTATTCGAACGCACGTTCCTGAAGGTCGAGCAGGATGCCTGCCAGCACCTTCTTGTAACGGATCGTATCGCCGCGCTGCGCGTCGGTGGTGACGTTGTCGATGTTCTTGATGAACACCACGTCGGCGTCGATCTCGTTCAGGTTTTCGATCAGCGCGCCGTGGCCCGCAGGGCGGAAGAGCAGCGTACCGTCGTCCTGCCGGAAGGGCGTGTTGTCGGGATTGACGGCGATGGTGTCGGTCGAGGGTTTCTGCACCGAGAACGAGATGTCGTAACGGATGCCGAAACGCTTTTCGTAAACGGGCACCTTCGCGGCCAGCAGCTCCTGAAATCCTTCGATATGTTCGGGAGAAACCGTGAAATGAATCTTCGCCACGCCGTTCGCGGCCGCATAGACCGCCCCTTCGACCAGATGTTCCTCGACCGCCTTGCGCGCGCCTTCGGGATAGGCGTGGAAGGTGACGAGTCCTTTGGGTTTGCGGCCGTAGCCGAGTCCCTCGTTCACGATGGCGCTGACGATCGTCCGGTCGTCTGCGCCGGCCGGAAGCAGGGCCTTCAATTCGGGCCAGAAGGCGAACTTTCCGATGTTTTCGAGCAGGGTGTCGATCCCCTTGCCGCGCTTGCCGTCGTTCACGAACTCGAAAAGCTCCTTGAACATACGCGTCGCGGCGCCCGACGCGGGCACGAATTTCACAACGGACAGTCCGGCGGCGGCCCGCTCGTAACGTTCGGCGGCGGCAGCGGCCTCGGCGTCGCTCAGCGTCAGCACGCCGTCGCCGGGTGAGGCGGCGCGCACGACGTTGAGAAAAGGAAATCCGCGGCGGAAATTCTCCAGCTGCAACTCGACCGCTTCGGGGGTCAGTCCGTGTTTTTCGATCTGCTGTAAATCTTGTTGAGTAAACATAGGTATTCAGGTATTTTGTTTTTTACGGTTCGTGGAAACATCTCACCAAAATTACTAAATTATTTCTAACTTTGCGCAAGATTGCACATTTTCCGTACCCGCGACCGCACCGGACGACGCAGTACAAGGAGCCGGGGAGGGACAGACATCCCGCCCGGAGCGCTGTAAGGACCGCTCGCCGGAATCCGGGACGGGCGCACGGAGAACATTATGCGCCCGACGCCCGCCGACACAACCGGGCGAACGACAAACAACAGAAACAGACGGCATGATCCGAGAATTCCACCAAATCGACCTGAGCAGACGCAACAGCTTCGGCGTCGGACAGCAGGCGGCGCGTCTCGCCGAATTCGAGACCGAAGAGGACCTGCGAACGATCTTCAGCGGCGGCGTGCCCGAACGCTGGGCGGTGCTGAGCGGCGGCAACAACATCCTCTTCACGCGCGACTACGACGGACTGCTGCTTACGCCCGTCGCCCGGCAGATCACGCCCCTCGGCGAAGAGGGCGACACGGTCCGCGTGCGGGCCGATGCGGGCGTCGAGTGGGACGACCTCGTGGAATGGGCCGTGGAACGCGGCCTGTGGGGCATCGAAAACCTTTCGCTCATACCCGGCAAGGCGGGCGCGGCCCCAGTGCAGAACATCGGCGCCTACGGCTGCGAAGCCAAAGACGTGATCGAGCGGGTGCACATGTTCTGCACCGACAACCGCTCGGCAATGGTCATCGACGCCGGACACTGCTGCTTCGGCTACCGCGAAAGCATCTTCAAGCACGAACTGCGGGGGCGCGTCATCATCACGGCCGTGGACATCCGGCTTTCGCGCACGCCGCGGCCGCGGCTGGGCTACGGCGACGTGGAGCGCGAGGTCGAAGCCCGCGGCGGTGTCACGCTGCGCAACATCCGCGAAGCGATCTGCGCGATCCGCCGCGCCAAACTTCCCGATCCGAAGGTGACGGGCAACGCAGGCAGCTTCTTCAAAAACCCGGTCGTGGACGAGTGCGTGGCGCGGCAGCTGCAGACCCAGTGGCCCGACATGCCGGTTTACCCGGCGGCGGAATGCGCCGGCAGGGTGAAGCTGGCGGCCGGCTGGCTCATCGACAAGGCCGGGCTGAAAGGCTACAAGCGCGGAAGAGTCGGCGTCCACGAACGGCAGGCGCTCGTGCTGGTGAATCTGGGCGGCGCGACGGGCGGCGAAGTGATCGACTTCGCCCACACGGTGCAGATGCGCGTTCACGAAAAATTCGGCATAGAAATAGACACCGAGGTCAATATATTTTAATCGTATGGCACTTTTAGAGGCTTTCCGCAAATACATCGCCGACAACGATCTGGCAACGCACGACGACCGCATTCTGCTGACCGTTTCGGGCGGCGTGGACTCGATGGTCATGCTGTCGCTCTTCACGCGCAGCGGCTACCGGGTCGGCGTGGCGCACTGCAATTTCCAGCTGCGGGGCGCGGAGAGCGACGAGGACGAGGTGCTGGTGGAGGAAGAGGCGCGGAAATACGGCGTCGAGTTCTACAACAAACGCTTCGAAACGGCGGCCGAGATGGAGCGCACGGGCGAGTCGATGGAGATGGCCGCCCGGCGGCTGCGCTACGCATGGTTCGACGCCCTGAGCCGCGAACACGACTACACGGTGGTGGCGATCGCCCACCATGCCGACGACTCGATCGAGACGTTCTTCATCAACCTGCTGCGCGGCACGGGCCTGCGCGGGCTGACGGGCATTTCGACGCAGGTCGGCAAGGTCGTCCGGCCGCTGATGTTCGCCTCGCGCAAGGAGATTCTGGAGTATGCCGTCGCCAACCGCATCCCCTTCCGGGAGGATTCGTCGAACCGCTCGACCAAGTACCTGCGCAACAAGATACGGCTGGGCCTGATTCCCCGCATCCGGGAGATCAACCCCAAGTTCACGAGTCTCATGCGCCGCAACATCGCGCGGCTGACCGACGCCCAGCTCTTCATCAACCACGGCATCGAACGCATACGCGGCGAAGCGGTGACCACCGAGAACGGACTGGACACGATACACCTCGACCGCATCGACCCCGCGTTCCCGCAGGAGTTCGTCATCTACGAACTGCTCAACTCGGCCTACGGATTCAAGGGCGACGTCATCGACTCGCTCTGCCATTCGCTCAGGCACGGCATGACGGGCCGCCGCTTCTACTCGCGCGAGCGGGTCGCCTACGTGGACCGCGGCACGATCGTCGTGGCCCCGATCGCCCCCGGCGACGCATGTCTGGTGACCGTCGAACGGGGCGTGCCGCGCAGTTACTGCGGCAATTCAGCGCTCTATTTCGAATACTGCGACATCGACGCGATCAAGAACTTCGGCGTGCCGGAGCACATCGCGCAGGTCGATGCCGATCTGCTGAAATTCCCGCTCACGCTGCGCCGCTGGCGCGAGGGCGACTGGTTCATTCCCTTCGGCATGGCGGGCCGCAAGAAGGTGAGCGACTTCCTGATCGACGCCAAGGTCTCGATGCCCGAAAAAGAGCGGCAGTTCGTACTGCTATCGGGCGACGAGATCGTATGGCTCGTCGGCCGCCGCATCGACGACCGCTACCGCCTGACGCCCGACACGGAAAACGTGCTGCGCATCACCAAAGAGATTGTATAACACGACCGGGAGCGGCGATTCAGCCCCTTCCGCCGCGGGGATGCGGAAACGCCCCGCCCCGCATCCGGCTCGGCCGGACCAATGACTGAGATATGGCCAAAAGCGCACTGAAATTCAAAGATTCCGTCGCCGCATACGAAAAGCTGGCGCAGGAGATCGCCGCACGGCGGTTCGCCCCCGTGTACCTGCTCATGGGCGAGGAGAGCTACTTTATCGACGCCATCGCCGAGCGGCTCGCGACGACGGTGCTCGGCGAAGCCGAACGGGCTTTCAACCAGATCACCGTCTACGGCAAGGACTCCGAGGCGGGGCAGGTCATCAACCTCTGCCGCCAGATGCCGATGATGGGTTCGTATCAGGTCGTCATCCTCAAGGAGGCGCAGCAGCTGCGCGGACTGGACAAACTCTCGCTCTACACGCAGAAACCCTCGCCCACGACGATCCTCGTGATCTGCCACAAGGAGAAGAACGCCGACAAACGCTCGGCATTCTACAAGGGCTGCGCCGCCAACGGAGCGGTACTCGAATCGGTGCGCCCGCGCGACTACGAAATCGCCTCGTGGCTCCAGCAGTTCATCGCAAAAAAGGGACTCGCCATCGACGCCAAGGCGCTCTCGATGCTCACCGACCACCTCGGAACCGACATTTCGAAAATCTCGAACGAGCTGGGGAAGCTTGTCGTTTCGCTGCCCGAAGGGACCAAGCGCATCACCGACGCCGACATCGAGGCCAACATCGGCATCTCGAAGGATTTCAACAACTTCGAGCTATGCAAGGCCGTAGTGACCAGAGACATGGCGCGCGCGCTGATGATCGCCGAGCACTTCGCCCGCAACCCCAAGGACAACCCGCTGCTGGTCACCGTGCTGGCGCTGTTCGGCCAGTTCAAGGAGCTGTTCATCGTGAACTACCTGCGCTGGACGGCGCGCCACAAGGGCATGCCCTTTCCCTCCGACGCCGAGCTGATGCGCATCCTCAAGAAAAACAACGTCTACGTACTGGGCGAGATCAAGCAGAACGCCGCCAACTGGGACAACCGCAGGGTATTCAACATCCTTGGCCTGCTGCGCGAATACGACGCCAAGAGCAAGGGCATGAACGCCGGCGGAGCGTCGGACGGGGAGCTGCTGCGCGAACTGCTGCTCAAAATCTTCCTACTCTGATGCAGGAGGTCTACCTATACCAGACCGTTCACATCCTCGGCGGCAGGTCTCTCCACCTGACGGCGCATCTGGCCGTGCTCGACCGCTGGTCGTGCGAACTTTTCGGCCGGCCGGCAGGCTTCCGCCAGCAGTCCCTCGCCCGGCAGATCGAAGCGCTCGCGGCGCAGACGGCGCCTGCGGACTGCGACCTCTCGCAGTTCGTGCGGATCGTCGTTCCGGCATCGGGCGATCCCGCCTTCCGGCTCGAATCCGCAGGCATATCGCTCTACCGGGGATACGACCTGCGCAGTCTCATGCCCGACGCCGTAACGTTGCAATACGACATACCGTTTCCCGAAGCTCCGACTTCGGCGCGCGAAGCCGCCGCCGGACTGGCCCGCCAGCAGGCCCGTCTGCACGGCGCATCGATCGCCGTGCGCTGCGACGGCGACGGCATCGTCCGCACGGCCGACGACGCCCCGCTGTTCGCCGTGCGGGGCAAAACGGCGTTCGTCTCCCCGGCGGAAGCCTGCGTCGAACGGGAATTGGGCCTGCGGGCCGTCGAGGCGGCGGGACTCGAACTGGAAGAGCGTCCGGTAATGCGCGGTGAACTGCCCGGCTTCGACGAACTCTTCTACGTCGATCACCGGGGCGTCACCGCCCTCGCCCACTGCGACGGACATCCCTGCATGGCGATTCTCGCGGAACGGGTCGCCCAATCGCTCGGCGGGCTGTTTCCGAAAATGTAGAAACCGAACGGGAGCAGCCGGCGTTATCTTCGCCGGAAAACCCGTTTCACCATGAAAAAATACCTGTTTCTTTACGCCGTCGCCGTGACGGCTCTGCTGGTATGCGGCTACGGCCGCTACCGCCGCGAAAACCGCCGCCTGACCCAGAACCAACACGCCCTTGCGGCCGGCATCGAACGCTACCGCACGCGTCTGGGGCAAGAGGCGGCATCGGTGCAGGCCCTGCGTCTGCGCTGCGCCGAATTCGAAGAGCTGCGGGCCGCAGACGCCGCCGAAATCCGCCGGCTCGGAATCAAACTCCGCCGTCTGGAAGCCGCGGCCCGGACAGCCACGGCCACGAAGGTCGAGATACGCACCCCGGTGCGCGATACGGTCGTCGTGCGGCTGCGCGACACGCTCGTCGTCCGCGACACCCTGCGGCTGTTCCGCTGGCGCGACACGTGGGTGCGTGTCGAAGGCGCCGTCACCGCCGACTCGGTCCTATGCCGCGTGGAGAGCACCGACACCCTGCGGCAGGTCGTACACCGCATTCCGCGGCGTTTTCTCTTCATCCGCTGGGGCACGAAAGCCCTGCGGCAGGAGATCGTCCCGTCGAATCCGCACACGCGGATCGTCTATTCGGAGTACGTAAAAATCGAACGGTAGGACAAAATATCGGAAAAAGATAACTCCCGATTCCTAAATATTATTACCTTTGTCCGATATGGAAAGGACTGCAATCTTCCCCGGATCGTTCGATCCGTTCACCCGCGGCCATGCCGCGCTGGTAGACGAAGCGCTCAATCTCTTCGACCGCGTGGTCATCGGCATCGGCAACAACACCGCGAAAACGGGGCTGCTGACCGTCGCCAACCGCAAGCGGCTGATCGACGACCTCTACGCCGGCAATCCGCGCGTCGAAGCCCATATCTACACGGGGCTTACGGGCGAGTTCGCCGAGAAGGCCGGCGCCTGCGCCATCATCCGCGGCGTGAGGAACACCACCGACTTCGAGTACGAGCGCACGATGGAGGCGACCAACCACCGCATCTACCCCGACATCACGACCGTAATGCTCTTCACCCCCTCGCCCGTGGCCGACATATCCTCGTCGACCGTGCGCGAGGTGCTTTCGTTCGGCCGTTCGGTGGAGGAGTTCATGCCCAAAGGAATCGACATAAACAAATACTTATAAACAGAATCGTTATGATGGAATTCACGGCCGAAATGATCGCCGGATTTTTAGGCGGCGACATCGTCGGCGACAAAGAGGCGAAAGTACACACCGTATCTTCGATCGAGGAGGGCAAGGCGGGCTCGCTGACCTACCTCACCAACCCCAAATACGAAACGTTCCTCTACAGCACGGGCGCATCGATCGTGCTGGTAAACCGTTCGTTCGAACCTTCCCAGCAAGTCTCGGCCACGCTCATCAAGGTGGACGACGCCGCCGCCTGCGTGCTCAAACTGCTCGAAATATACAACGCCGCCAAGCCCCGCCGCAGCGGCATCAGCAAACTGGCTTCGGTCGCTGAAAAGGCCGAGGTGGGCGCCGACTGCTACATCGGGGATTTCACGGTAATCGAAGCGGGCGTGAAAATCGGCAAAAACTGCCAGATCTATCCGCAGGTTTACCTCGGAGCGGGGGTTACGGTGGGCGAAGGCACGATCCTCTACCCCGGAGTCAAGGTATACGAAGGCTGCCGGATCGGCCGCAACTGCATCCTGCACGCGGGAGCCGTGGTCGGCGCCGACGGCTTCGGCTTCATGCCCAACGCCGCGGGCGGTTTCGACAAGATTCCGCAGCTGGGCAACGTGGTGATCGAAGACGACGTCGAGATCGGGGCCAACACCTGCATCGACCGCGCCAAGACCGATTCGACGGTGATCCGCCGGGGCGTCAAACTCGACAACCTGATTCAGATCGGACACAACGTCCAGATCGGCGAAAACACCGTATCCTCGGCCCAGACCGGCATCGCCGGCACCTCGCGGGTGGGCCGCAACTGCTTCCTCGCAGGACAGGTCGGCATCGCCGACCACGTGAACGTCGGCGACTTCGTGAAGATCGGTTCGAAGAGCGGACTGGACAAGGACGTGCCCGACGGCGAAGTGCGCTTCGGCTACCCGGCGCTGCCCGGCATGCAGTACCACCGTTCGGCGGCGGTCTTCAAGCGGCTGCCCGAACTGGAAAAACTGGTGCACAATCTGGAAAAACAGCTGGCAGAACTCAAAAAATAAACCAATATTCTTGCACAATGAAAAAAGCATTTCTCTTCGCAGCTTCCGCAGCCGTGCTGTGCAGTTGCAGCACGCAGCCCAAATACGTCGTCGAAGGCGACATCGCCGGGCTTGAAGGCACCGTCTACCTGTTCCAGCAGGACAGCCTGATCGACTCGGCCGTCGTGAAATCGGGTAAATTCCGTTTCAGCGGTCCCGCCGGAGCGCCCGCGATGCACTACCTGCTCGACTCGCGCGACGGACAGCCGCAGGCGTTCGCCATGCAGCTCATCCTCGAACCGGGTACGATCTCGATCAAGAGCGACGCCGACGATCCGCAGGTGCGCCACACCACCGGCACCCCGGCCAACGACGCCGCCGAAGCCTACACGGCCGCCAGCCGCGCGCTGATCACCGAGTACCGCGACGCTGCGACCACCGACCAGCGCCGCGAAGCGATCGAAGAGGAGTTCGAGCAGCTGACCCGCACCTCGGTAGAGGCCAACCGCGACAACTTCTTCGGCGTCATGCTGATGCCGAACATGGCCTACGAGCTTTCGGGGCAGGAGATTCTCGACCAGATCGCCAAATTCTCGCCCGAAATGCAGCAGACCAAAGAGCTGACGGAGCTGAAAGCCACCGCCGAGCAGAAAAAGCGCACCGACGTGGGCCAGCCCTACATCAACATCCTGCAGAGCGACGCCGAGGGCCAGATCGTCACCCTGACTTCGGTGATCGAGAATCCGGCCAACAAATACACGCTCGTGGACTTCTGGGCTTCGTGGTGCGGTCCCTGCATGGGCGAAGTTCCCCACCTGAAAGAGACCTACGATAAGTTCCACAAGAAGGGCTTCGAAATCTACGGCGTGTCGTTCGACAACAACCGCGACAAGTGGCTCGCCGCCGTCAAGGACAACGGCATGAAGTGGATTCAGGTCAGCGACCTGAACGGTTTCGACAATCCCGCAGCGAAGGATTACGCCGTTCAGGGCATTCCCTCGAACTTCCTGATCGACGCTTCGGGCAACATCGTCGCCAAGAACCTGCGCGGCGAAGACCTTTATAAAAAGGTCGAGGAGCTGCTCGGCAAATAACCACCGCCGTACAACCTGCCCCTCCGAACTGCGACACGCCGTCCGGAGGGGCTTTTTCGAACGATATGACCCCAACGGAAAAATACCGCATCATGGGCATCGACCCCGGCACCAACTACATGGGTTACGGCGTACTGGAGATCGACGGGCGCAGCGTGCGCTCGGTCGTCTTGGGCGACATCGACCTGCACAAGCTTTCGGATCCCTATGTCAAACTGCGCTATATCTTCGAACGGGTCGGGGCACTGATCGACCAGTACGCCCCGCGCGAAGTGGCGCTCGAATCGCCGTTCTTCGGCGAGAACGTGCAGTCGATGCTCAAGCTGGGACGGGCGCAGGGCGTGGCCATGGCAGCGGCGCTGAGCCGCGGCCTGCCCGTTTCGGAATATGCCCCGATGCGCATCAAGCAGAGCATCACGGGACGCGGATCGGCCGCCAAGGAGCAGGTCGCCGCCATCGTCTGCCGCATCCTTTCGCTGGAACAGCCGCCCAAGCGGCTCGACGCCACCGACGGCATGGCCGTGGCGCTCTGCCACCACTTCACGATCTCCAATCCGCTCAATGCCGCGATGGGCGACGAGCGCGTCAAAGGATTGGGCGGCGGCAAGAAGGCCGCATCGAAAAGCGGCTCCCAAAGCTGGGAGAAATTCCTCAGGGAGCACCCCGACCGGGAGATCAAGTAACCGCACCGCAAACCCTAATTTTCGACAGCAACCGAACGACATATGAAGAAAATCCTTCTCACGGCTTCGACGGCCGTCCTCCTCTGCGGATGCGGCGGTCCGAATTACTCCATCACGGGCAACGCAGGACTCGAACCGGGCGACTCGGTATTCCTGATCGGCAGCGGCCGCACGGAACTGGCCGCCGGCGTCGTATGCGCCGACAGCACGATCCGGCTGCAGGGCCGTGTCGCCGAACCGGAGATCGCCCGGCTGGCCAATCAGGAGCGCATCCCCGTCGGCACCGCCGTCATCTTCCTCGAACCGGGCGACATCCGCACGGTTCCGACGGACGACAGACGGGTTTACGCGGTATCCGGCACGCCGCTGAACGACAAAAAGCGCGAGTTCGACGAACGCATGGCCTACTTCGATCGCAAATTCCGCGAACTTCCCCCCGACGCACCGGCCGACTCGCTCTATGCGGCATATACCAAGCTGGTTCCGGAAAGCATCGGAGCCAATCCGGACAACCTTTTCGGGGCATACCTCTTCTCCGTCTACGAATTCGACAGCAACGACATCGCCGCAGCCAAGGCCCGTCTGGAATGCTTCACACCCGCCATGCAGGCGCATCCGACGCTGAAACGGATCGCCGAAAAAGTCGCGGCGGCCGAAAACACCGAGATCGGCAAACCCTACATGGACCTCACGCTGCCCGATGCCGCAGGCGAACCGACGACGCTTTCGGGGATCGTCGGCAACGGCCGCTGGGTCCTGCTCGACTTCTGGGCGACGTGGTGCGGCCCCTGCTGCCGGGAAATCCCGCATCTGCGCGAGGCATACGCCGCCTGCAAAAGCAAGGGATTGGAAATTTACGGCGTTTCGCTCGACAACGACGCCGCCAAATGGAAAACGTTCGTGGCGGACAACGACATGCCATGGATCAATGTGCTGGGCGTGAGTGCAGACAAGCGAAGCGATGCAGCCGCCATGTACGGCATTTCGTCGATTCCCGCGAATTTCCTGATCTCGCCGGAGGGGATTATCGTCGCCAGAGACCTGCGCGGCGAAAATATCAAGGCCCGGCTGGAGGAAGCAATGCGTTAATCGTCAGTGGACAAACCCCTGACAATCGGTCCGATGCGCCGACATGCGATTTTTCAGGGCATCTTTTTTCACAAAATTACGCCCAATAATTTGCGAGTTTCGGATTTTCGCCCTATATTTGCACTCGCAATTCGGCACCGTAGCTTAATTGAATAGAGCATCTGACTACGGATCAGAAGGTTACAGGTTTGAGTCCTGTCGGTGTCACAAGGAAAGAGAGTCCCAAAGGCTCTCTTTCTTGCATTTAAAGAGCCGGTGAAAAATGCGGCGTACTTCTTCGAGTCTCGGTTTAGAGCGATTTCCGTATTGAAATCGGACATTTGTTTAAACCGAAGTGTAAACCGAAATCGGTCATCCCCGCTCCACCGCCCCCGTATGCATTCATGCACCCCAAGACAGGGGCCGCCTCATAGGACAGACAGGCGCAGGCATGCACTCTATACGAACCGACCGGATGATAGATTCAGCCGCAATCCGGAGCTGGAGGCGATTTCCGGTTTCATTTTTGCATAGCCACGGAAAACAAACGTATTTTTACTCCCCTTGATTTATTTTCCATTGGAAATTTGTTTTGTTGGAAAATATATCATATCTTTGTATCGTTATCAAGATAAGAAAAGATAAAATACCATACGGACCATGAAGAAACTATTAGTGACAGCCGCCTGCATCCTGACGTTCGCAGCCGGGGCCGACGGCCAGACCGACAACAAGAATGACAACACAAAACAAACGAATACCATGAAAACGATCGCATTGACCAAAGCTGACTTTCTGACGAAAGTCGCCAATTACGAAACCAATCCCACCGAGTGGAAATACCTCGGCGACAAACCCGCCCTCGTCGATTTCTACGCTTCGTGGTGCGGCCCCTGCAAAGCCCTCGCACCCGTGCTGGAGGAACTTGCGGCGGAATACGGGGACAGCATCTACATCTACAAGATCAACACCGAAGAGGAGCAGGAACTGGCGGCCGCATTCGGCATCCGCTCGATTCCGACGCTGCTGTTCATCCCCAAAGACGGCAAACCCCAGATGGCGCAGGGCGCCCTGCCCAAGGCTTCGCTGAAAGAGGCGATCGACAAGGTGCTCCTCAATAAATAAGCGGGCTATGGCGCTTACGATCGACGAACTCCGCTGTCCGCAGGACCACCGCTGTCCGCTGATTCCGGTCTGCCCCGTCGGAGCGATTTCACAACTGGGAAACGGGCTTCCGACAATCGACCCGCAGAAGTGTATCGAATGCGGAAAATGTATCAGGCACTGCGGCAGGCAGGCCGTTCACAAAAAGCCGGAGTATGGACAAACTGTGTAGAATACGCGACCTGCAGCGGGCCGTACACCAGTTCGAAGCGAATCTGGAGCGGCTGTACGGAATCTGCCTGAACGAAGGCATGACCCTGTGCAGTCTCTCGAAGGCCGGAAGGCTCTCCTGCGGAGAGTTGAGCGACCTGCTGGGGCTGACCCCTTCGAACATGTCGAAAGTACTCCGCTCGGTCGAAGAAAAGGAATTCGTAAGGCGGGAGCTGGGAACTGCAGACAAACGCCAGATGTATTTCTCGCTGACCGACCGAGGGCGGCAGCTGCTGGCATCGATCGACTGCGGAAAGATCGAAACGCCCGACCCCATTACCGCTCTGCTTCAAAAGTAACTGACGCATCAAACGACAACCCCGTCCGGAATCCGGACGGGGTTGCTTATTTTAATAAATCAGTTGATAAGAATACCAATCTGACAAACAGACTTTAAGAGGATTTTCAGAGGTCACGGTAACGATTTGGAGAATGTGCGAAATTCGCTATTTTGCGTAACATATATTTCTGCATTGTCATATATTTCTTATTTTCGTAAAAAAGACTGATAAGTATGGCGAAAATGAAGGATGATGATTTTGGTATAGAACTGCCGAGAAAGCGGTTGGTAGGATGTCTAGGATTGTTGGTAGGTGGATTTTTATTTTTTTGCATTATGTGTTTGATCGTATATTATTACAATCGGTCTACTCCGGTCGTGCAAGAAAATCCATGGATAAATAATGACTCGTCACGCCCAGTAACCGATATAAAAGCACTCGACTACAACCGTCGTCTGATTATTTACCGTGATGAGGAACCCCGGCGACAATTACGGGAATTCGAATGGTCCAAGGATGAGCGAATATATGGCGTCCCTCAAAACCTATACGAAGATTACTACGAAGAGATATATGAATATTTTCACGATTAAAGAATATTAATATATGAACGGTAGAAATTTATTTACAACAGCGGAGCTAGTTACTATACGCGAGTTATTGAAAAGACTTCGGAATGTCTCAAAAACCCAACAGAAAGGAATTCGAGATAGTCTCCGAAAAATCGGATTTTATATAAGTGATTATAATCTCCCAAAGTGTACAGTTGATGATTTTGATGCATTAATTAAAAGCGGGCTAATTAAAGTTGTCGCATCTGAAATTGCATCGCATATAACTGTTCCATCGAAGACGATACAACAGAAAAATAAGTCTCAAACACAAGTGTCGAATTCTGACACAATAGCAACTATCAATTTTAAAACGATTGAAAATTTGCAACAAGCCGGATTCACCGGCTTTATTCCAATTGCACATTTATGGAGGGATTGTTCAGCTATTCCGAGAATCAAGGGTGTATATATGGTTGTGCGTACCACGACTGTCGCACCTGAGTTTCTCGAACAAGGCACGGGCGGGTATTTTCAAGATAAAAGCCCCAATGTGCCGCTCGACATATTACGTGCAAATTGGGTAAATGATGCTTGTGTTATCTATATTGGAAAAGCTGGAGGTGCTTCCTCTTCAACAACACTTCGAAGTCGGCTGAAACAATATCTACAATTTGGGCAAGGAAAGGCAGCAGGCCATCGAGGAGGGCGTTATATTTGGCAATTGAAAGATGCTGCTGATCTCTTATTCTGTTGGATGCCATTATTTTCAGATGACCCTACCGATGTCGAAACAAATTTGATCCGAACTTTTAAGGGACGATATAATGGGATGCGTCCGTTCGCCAATTTAAAAAAATAGAAAATATCCCGCCGAAATGGCGGGATATTTTACAGCGCAAAGGTTCTATTTCATAAAAGCCTTCACAACCATGATCTCACGGCCCGAAGTATTGACGATCCGGTAGGAGCCGGCCGCGGCCGACACCACGAACGTCTCGGCATAGCTGATCGGGAAGCTGTCGCCGCCTGCGGTCTCGATGCGGGCGCTCTCGCCTTCGACCAGATTCAGCACATGGCATTTTCCTTCGGTCTGCACCTCCACCGAGGTGTCGAGCTTGTAGCGATGCACGTCGTAGGAGTGGTTACGGTGCGTCGGCAGGTGCCAGAGTTCCCAGTCAGCGCCCTTTTCGAGCAGTTCGGGATGCGCGATCAGCTCGCGCTTCACCGTTTCGCCCTTGCGGTCGAAGCAGAGGTTCTCCATCGCACGGCGGATGTTCAGCGGACGGGGTTTGCCGTCGAGGTCCAGCGCCAGCCAGTCGTACATCTTGAACGTGAAGATGTAGGGCGTGGTGCTGATCTCCAGCACGAGGTTGTTGCGGCCCGAACTGTGAAGCGTTCCCGGAGGCATCAGGAAAAGATCGTGTTTGGCCGACGGTTCCGCATTGACGTACTTGTTCACGTCAAGCTCCGTCCCCTTCTCGAAACTTTCGGTCAGGGCCTGTTCGAACTTCTCCGGTACGATATCCTCCTTGAAACCGAGGTACACGACCGAATCCGGCGTCGTGTCGAGGATGTAATAGGTCTCCTCCTGCGTCAGCACCTCGCCGAAATTCTTGCGGATATACTCGCGCTGCGGATGACACTGGATCGAGAGGTTGCCGCCGTCGAAGTTGTCGAGGTAGTCCATACGGATCGGAAATTCGTCGCCGTAGAGACCGTAGCACTCCTTTCCCACGACCCGCTCGCCGGCCTGAAACATCACCGTATCGAACGAGACTTCGAGCATCCGCCCGCTGCTGCGGAAGATCAGGCCGTTTTCGGGCACGATCAGCTCGAACGACCATGCGTAGTTGGGCACGTCGTGCGGCAGCGCCTCGATGTGGTTGCGGATCCACTGTCCTCCCCACGCTCCGGGCTCGAACCACGGACGCACACGGAATCCGTTGCCGGCGAGACGGTCCAGACCGCGGCGCAGATCGGCTCCTTCGGTCCACGTAATCTCCGTCTCGCGCTGGCCGTCGATCATCACGTCGATTTTCGGCAGCAACGCCTTCTTATGACGGTTGAGCACCACCCAGTCCACGAAGTAGAAACGCTTGTACATCTTCTTCGGCGCATCGGCCGCAGCGGCTCCCAGATTCGTGATGCTGCCCGCACGCGAGCGGAACTGAATCTCGTTCTTCGGAATGTCGATATAGAGCAGCAGGCCGTCCCAGCCGGCAAGCGAAGCGCCGATACCGATCAGGATGTTCATCCGGGCAGCGTCGTCGGGACGTATCCGGTCCAGCTTCTCCCGGTCGAAGAACTCTTCGAGCCGGAGCGGAGTCCGGAATCCGAAGATCGGATCGTCGCCGCCCAAATAGGGTTCGATCAGACGGTCGATCTCGGCAGGCTCCTTCATGGCCGCACCCGTGTTCCACCAGACGGGCCGGATGCCGAGCGTTTCGAGGGCCTTGTTCAGTTCACGGCTGAAAATATCGAAACGAACGCCAACGTAACCGTCGATAATCACCCGTTTCGATCCGGCGATCCGACGCGCCAGCGACATATAATCGCAAAAGATTTTCTCCTCGCCCAGATCGTGCGCCGGATAGATGTCGTATTGGTTTACGCCTGTTTCCGGCTTCTCGACGGGAAGTACAAACTGTGTGGTTTTTCTTAAAAGAGTCATATCTAAAATTATAAAAATAACGAAGCTGCACCAATCATGGCCGCATGGTCGAGCAGGGCCGAAGTGCGGACCGCGACACGGATTCCGTCCGCGGCGAAACGCCGCTCCAAAGCGGGTCCGAAAAGCGGATAAGCCCGCGAAATATTTCCGCCGAGCACCAATACGTCCGCGTTGAAACGGGTAAGGACCGGACCCGCGAACTGCGCCAGCTCTTCGCCGTAGACGTCGAAAAGACGGCGCGCAGCCGGATCGGCGTCGTACCGGGCGGCGACATCCCGCGCACCGGTCAGGGTCTCGCCGGTCAGCTCTTCGTAACGGCGGATAATTCCGCGCGTCGAGAAGGCTTCATCCACGATTCCGCCGCCGAACGGCAGGCAGTAGACCCAGCCGTCGGCAGGCACCTCATCGCCCGAAGTCACCAGTTTACGGTCGGATACGAAACCCGACCCGACGCCTGTTCCGAGCGTGAGCGCCACCACGCGCCGGGCATCGCACGCCGCGCCGCCGAGACACTCGCCCAGCGCAAAGGCCGAAGCGTCGTTGACATAGCGGAACTCTTCGGCTCCGGACCGCCGCAGCAGCGGAAAAAGCGACTCCGAAATGTCGAGTCCGTAGATCCGCTCGAATTTATTGACGCCCCGAATCAGCGAAACGCCGTGTTCGTAGTCGAACGGGCCGGGGAAGGCGAATCCCACCCGGCGCACGGCCTTCAGGCCGGAAGCCGCGATGCTCTGCCGGATATTGTCCGCCCATGCGCCGAGTATCTCCCCGGCGCCGGCGTCGCAATCGACCTTGCCGGAGAGAGGCTCTCCACAGATTTCACCCGTCGTCAGATCGACCACGGCCGAACAAATATGACTGCCGCCTATGTCAGCGCCGACGGCGTAACGTTCCATGTCGTTCGATATCATCGTATCCGTAAAAATTTTCCTTATCGGGCGCCGCAGTTCCGGAGACAATACGTCTCCGGAACCCGGCATCCTGAACCTAACTAACGGGCAATTGTGGTAATCTCCTTGACAGTCGTGTAATTGTAACGGTTGGTACCGTCGAACTGCCGCGTCGTCCGCGCGCCGAACCGCAGGAAATACTTCCGCGAAAAGGCCGGGAACGGCGTATAGGTGCCGGCGGGATTATAACCTCCCGGCTGTCCCGTACGGATGGTATAGACCTGATCGAACTGCACCATGCCGATAGCCGCACCGGAGATACGGGTCGAATAGTTGGGGCTGTAGCTGAAATCCCCGACATACATGTTCTCGCTCACGAACAGCCATGCTTCGGCCAGCGCCTCCTGATAGTCGGGATTGTCCGTACCGCGGGAAACCTTCACCTTCACGTCCACAGTTCCGTCGGCGTTCACCACCGGCTCTCCGACCCACTCCACACGCAGCAGGGGTTCGACTTCCCAAGTCTTCTCGACAGTGCCCGAAATCTTGATCCGCTCCTCTTCCAGCGGCACGAACGCGCCCGAAGGGGTGATGCCGTACTCGCCCTTGAAAACCTTGGTGTTGTTGAACGTACCGTCCATCTTGACGTTCATGTCATAGGGCTGGGGGTTGTCGCTCCAGCTGTACTCCATCATGCGGATACGGATACCCGTATTGCCGATGGCCGTCTGGAACGGCTCGCCCGTCTGCTTGTCGATGAACTTTCCGCGGAAAGTCTCCTGCGGCTCGTCGTAATTGTCCTTGCTGCACGAAGCTGCAAGCAGCGGCAGCGAAAAGAGCAAAAGATATATATACTTTTTCATATCGATCGGTTTTTATGCTGTCCGGATTAGAAACCGGGGTTATTCTTGAGGTTGGGGTTCTTGGTCAGTTCGCCCGACGGCAGCGGCTGGTAGTAGTAGCGGGTGTCGTAGGTGAAGATGTAGTTATACCCGGCCCGCGGCTCGGTGAAGCGCACGTCGAAGAAGTACTTGTTGACGTCCGTTGCGAAGAAGGGCATCAGGATACGATAGCGCGTGGTATTCTGCTCGTCGTAGAAGATGCGCCAGCGGCGGAGGTCCCAATAGGTCTGGTTCTCGAAGGCCAGCTCCTTGCGGCGTTCGCGGCGTACGATATCAACCGAATTGAGGTCGGCGGCCGATGCCAGCAGATCGGCGCCCGCCCGTTCGCGGATGAGGTTGATGCAGCGGAAAGCCTCGTCGCGGTAGCTGTCACCCTCTTCGGAGGTCGTCTTGCCGAGCTGAGTCAGCTCGTAGGCGGCTTCGGCACGGTTGAGCAGCACCTCGGCATAGCGGATGTCGATCCAATGCTGCGTGGATTTGCCGCCCGAATTATTCTCCAGATCGGGATCGAGGTACTTGCGCAGGTAGGTGCCGCCGATGTTGCCGAAGTTCCAGCCGTTCACCGGACCGTTGAGACCCGTGATGAGCATCGACGTGACGGGCGTAGCCCCCGGATAGGGAGTATAGGGCGTCTTGAGCTGGACGGCAGGACCGCCGTTGAAGTTTCCGGTCAGCTGCACGTCTTTGAGTCCCAGCGTTTCGTAGGCCGCGGTCTCGCCCTCCTTGATCAAACGCGAGATACCTTTGCCCTCTTCCACCTTGCCGGTGTAGAGACCGCGGCGGATTTCGATATACTGGTCCTTGAACTTCGACATGGGGAGGATGACCGTACCCAGCAGGCGCGGCTCGGCGTTGGCGAAGGCGTCCATCGGGTTGTCGTAGAGCTTGTAATAGCCGTTTTCGTCGAGGAACCCGAACTTGCCGTCGGCATCCAGCTCGACGCCGTCGAACATCTCGATGAAATCGACCGTGGGGCTTACCTCCGAGTCGTTGCCGCCCGTCGAGGTCGAGCGCGGCTGCACCGAGTTGTCGTAGTCGTGCGTCAGGAATTTCTCCTTGTAATAGCGGGCGAAGATGGTCTCGGTGTTGGCGTTGCTTTCGTCGAGGAACAGTGCAGCGAAGTTCTCGGCCTGAGCATCGCGGTTACCGGCAGCCCACTTGGCCTTGTAGAGCGAATAACCGCCCTCGTCCACGATCTTCGAGGCTTTGTAAGCCGCTTCGAAATAACCGGCGGCCCGTTCGGCGGGAATGCCGCAGATACGCTTGCCGAGGTGTTCTTCGTTGACGGTATTGTACTTGGCGATCGAACCGGCATAGAGCATGGCGCGCGACTTGAGAGCTGCCGCGGCATAGCGGGTGGCACGGCCGGAAGCGTTCTTGTCGGGCAGGCTGGCAATGGCCGCATCGAGATCCTGTCCGATAAAGTCCCAGCACTCCTCTTCGGAGGCACGGGGAGTCCACGTATCCTCCAGCGTCGCGTTGGCCGGATAATCGATCACGTAATCGATCTTCGGAACACCGCCCAGCCGCTTGACCATTGCGAAGTACACATAGGCGCGGATGAAATAGGCCTCGCCCAAGACCGTATTGTAATCGCTGTCCGAAAATCCGCTTTTGTATTTCGGAAGCCCCTCGATAAGCAGGTTGATTTCGCGGATCATTTTGTAAGCGGCGTCCCACATGTTGCTGCCGGGTTCGGCAAAGAATCCCTGCGTGTCGCGTCCTACGGCTTCGCCCGTGGCGCAGCACATCTGGCGGTACATGGCGCCCGAATAGCCGAAGCCGTGTTCGAAACTATACCGGAAATCCTCCATGGGCAAGACGCCGTACAAGCGTGCGAGGTAACTCGTCGCACCCTCGACGTTGCCGAAGATATCCTGTTCGTTAAAAATATTTTTCGGCGGTATATCCAAATCGGTGCACGCGGCGAATGCGCCCGCACAAAGAATCAGGAGATAATATTTCAGACGTTTCATTTTTTTGCTTTTTTAGAATTTGACGTTCAGTCCGATAGTATAGGTCTTGTTGATCGGATAGAAGTATCCCATATTGCTGGCCCCGCCATCCGACGGATGAATGTAGAACTCCGGGTCGAGATAATCCAGACCGGTGATCGTCAGCAGGTTGTAAGCGCTGGCGTAGATCCGGACATTCTCGATACCCACCTTCGTCAGCCACTTCTTGGGCAGCGAATAACCGATTTCGAGGTTCTTCAGACGCAGGTAGCGGGCATTCTGCAACCCATGCTCCGAGTTGGGATTTGCCGTCGAGCCCGTATAGCCGTATTCGCCAGCGACCCACTTCGTGGCGGGATCGTAGGGATTGGCCGTCGGATCGGCCGGATGCCAGCGGTCCATGTGTTCGCTGATGGCGTTGGTACGCGACCAGAGCGGCTCCTGCAGAAACTCGCGGGCGATGATGTAACGGTTGCCCGAACCCTGCCAGAGCATCGAGAAGTCGATTCCTTTCCACGATGCGCTGATCGTCAGACCGAAATTGACCATCGGAACCATATCCGTGTAGCCGATCGGGTGTACGTCCAGATCGTTGATCCAGCCGTCGCCGTTCCAGTCCTCGTAGAGATAGTCTCCCATCACGCTGCCGCGGCCGATATAGACGGGATTGTAGTACAACTGATCCCAGCTGGTGATACGCCCGCCTTCGCCGTAACCCCACCAGATGCTGTTGAAACGGTCGTTGTTGTTCTGACGCCAGTTCAGGTAGGAGTTGCCCGACTCGGCACGCTCGTAGTAGAGGGTCTTGCGGCGCGTGAACGAAACATTGCCCTTGACCGCATAGGAGAAATCGCCGACGCGGTTGCGGTGGCTCAACTCAAGCTCGAAACCGGTATCCCGGTCGCTGTTGAGGTTTTCCAGCGGCAGACTCGCGCCCACGCTGCCCGGAAGGCTCAGATTTCGTCTGGCATAGAGTCCGTCACGATGCCGGCGAAAATAGTCGAAGGTCAGGCCGAGTTTGCCGTTCCATGCGCTGAAATCCAGACCGATGTCGAACATTTTGATGGTCTGCCACGTAATATCCTTGTTGGCAATGCCCTTGGGAACGGAACCGTTGACGTAATCGCCGCCGAGGATCGATCCGCCGGAGGGATAGGTGAAGCCCGTCAGAAACTCGTAATTCAAATCATCGTCGTAACCCGTCTTACCGTACGATGCACGGATTTTCAGATTCTCGATGAAGTCGAGCGAAGACTCTTTCCAGAAGTTTTCCTCCGAAATACGCCATCCGACGGATACCGAGGGGAAGAATACCCAGCGCAGGTCGCCCGACGGGAAGCGCGACGATGCGTCGTAGCGGAAGACGAATTCGGCGAGGTACTTGCCGCCGAAGTCGTAGTTGAAACGGCCGGCCAGCGACTGGTAGGCATAGTCGTAAAGCGAACCGCCGCCTGACGACTGGTTGAACTGCTGCGTTTCGCCGTCGCCGACAAACACCTGATCCATAGGCAACACCACTTCGCGGCTGCCGTAGAAGTTGTCGCCCACCTTGTGCTGATCCTCGAAGAGCAGCATGCCCGATACGGAGTGACGGCCGAAGGTGCGGTCATAGCCCACCTGCACGTGCCACTGGCGATGTTCCTTGCCGTAATAGTTGCGCTGCACGAAATAATCGTGTGCGTCCCCCTTCAGGAAGCTGGTCGCGGCTCCGGTGGAGGTATAAGTATTGAACGCCTTTCTGTAGAACTTGTTGTCGTTCATGATATAGTCGTAGCTGAAGAAGCCCTTGGCATACAGTCCCGGCAGGAACGGCATGTCCCAGCGCAACGAGAAGGCAGACTGGAACCAGCGGCTGATCAGGCTCTGGTATCCGTTGGCGTCCTTGTCGATCATGGCCAGCGGGTTGACGATGCCCGTGTTGTCGTCCTTGGTATGGTACATGGTCTGCTCGTCGTCATAGTAGAACGGATCGAGCGGGGTGAAGAGCCACGTGCTACGCACGATGTCCGAAGAGGAGAAGTTGCTCATCTTCTTTTCATCCATATGACCTGCGAGGTTGACGTCGAGGGTCAGGTTCTTGGCGATCTTCGCGTTGATGTTGGCGCGCAGCGTGTACTTGTCATAGGTAATAGGCGTGTGCTGCAAGAAGCTCTCCTGATACTGGTAACCGAGACTGGTATAGAAGGTGACCTTGTCGTTGCCGCCGCTGGCGCTCACCGTATGCTGCGTTTGGGGCGCCGAATTGCGGAAGACGGCATCTTTCCAGTTGTAGGACTTCTTCTCGCCGTTGCGGTAGGCGGCGATATCCTCCTGACTGTACTGCGGAACAGGCGACATGTTGTCTACGGAGTGCATCGTGTATTTCTCGTTGTAGAGCGTCATCCAGTCGGCCGCATCCACGAGGTCGGGGAAGTTCGAGGGACGCTGCCACGATATGTTGCCCGAATAATTGATATTGACCCTGCCCTTGTCGCCTTTCTTGGTGGTGATAAGCACGACGCCGTTACCGCCCTTCACGCCGTAGATGGCTGCCGACGCATCCTTCAGCACCGAAACCTGCTCGATATCTTCGGGATCGAGCCGCGCCATGTTGTCGCGCGGCACACCGTCGATCACGATAAGCGGAGCGCCGAAGCCGCGGATGTCCATCGAGGTATTGAACTGGCCCGGTTCGCTGGAGTTCTGTCTCACGCGGAGTCCCGCGACCTTACCGGTCAGCATGTTCTGGACGTTCTCGTTCTTGGTCGTGATGATCTCTTCGTTGTTGATGGCCGAGATGGCTCCCGTAAGGGAGGCTTTCTTCTGGGTGCCGTAACCTACGACGACCAGCTCCTCGATTTCGAGGGCGTCGCTCTCCAGCACGAAATCATAGGTGGTCTTTCCGGCTACGACTTTGGCCGACTGCTCGGCGTATCCGACGAAGCTCACCCTCAGCACCGAGCCGGGAGCAGCCTGCAGCGAGAAGCTGCCCGTCGTACTCGTTACATCTCCCTTTTGGGTCGTGGTGTCGAAGACCGTAGCTCCGATCACCGGCTGCCCGGAAGCATCCTTGACGGTACCCGATACCGTAAAGGACTCCCCTTGCGCGCGGGTTTCGAGGGCCGCGAAAGCCAACACCACGCACATACAAACCTTCAGCAGGTTCAAGAAGTTAGTACTAATTTTCATACGTTTTGTTTTTAAGTGGTTGGGTTCAAAAAACTCCGGCCCGACACGGGGTCCGGCCGGAGCCGGGAATTCAGATTTCCTTTTTCAACATAAGCGGTTTATAATTAGGTCTAATTGGCGTTGCTATTCCGTAAGCGACGTATTGGGTTCCGAAGCGAGCGTGATTTTCAGACGGCCGCCGCGCACCACGTCCGCGAAAGGCAGCTGTACGCCCGTCAGGGGTTTGCCGTCGAGCTGCGCAGAACCGATATAGCAGTTTTCCGGAGCGTTGCCCGCAGTCTCGATCACGAATTCGCGGCCTTCGTAATAATCAGGATTCAGGCTGATCGTAACCTTGTCGAACAGCGGGCTGCAGAGCTGGAACGACGGATCGGGAGCCGTCAGGCCCTTCACGTCGAAGAGTCCCATCGAAGCCATGACGTACCATGCGCCCAGCTGTCCCTGATCCTCGTCCTGTCCGTAGCCGTAGCCGTGAATCTCCTCCGTACCGTAGAATTCGTTGCAGATCGTGCGCATCCACTTCTGCGAGAGCCACGGCTTGCCCGAAAAGTTGAACAGGCCCGAAATATGGAGGTTCGGCTGGTTGCCGTGGTTGTAGTAGGTGTGCAGTCCCGCGAAGGCGTCGATGGTCTTGCCGCCGCCGAAGATATTTTCGCGCGAAATAAGGAACGTGCTGTCAAGCCGGCTGTTGAACTCCTCGCGGCCGACCATCTCCACCAGACGGTCGATATCGTGGGGAACATAATAGGTGTACTGTACGGCATTGCCCTCCTGAAAGCCCACCCACGGCGCATAGGGATCGAAGTCGGCGATAAACCGGCCTTGCTCGTCGCGCGGACGCATCAGTTTGGTTTCGGGATCGAAGAGCAGTTTCCACCCTTCGGAGAGCTTCGAAAGCCGTTCGTAATCGGCTTCATGTCCCAGCTGGCGGGCCATCTGGGCCACGGCATAGGCGCTGAACGAATATTCGAGCGTATGCGAAGCCGAAAAACCCGAACCGCGGGGCGTGGTCTGCATGTGCAGCTCCGTCGAATAGGGCGAATAGCCGCGCTCGACGAACTGCCCCACATCCAGCTTGCCGGCTCCCGCGGGACGGCCTTCGCTGCCCAGTTCGTTCTTGAGGGCGGCTTCGTAGCCGAGCGCCACGTCGAAATTGCGGATGCCGCAGTTGTAGGCCGCCGCGATGGCGAGACCCGTAAAGTTGGTGCCCACGCCCGAAACATACTTGCTGCATGCGATGCCGTCGCCCAGCCAGCCGGCGTCCTTGTAAACCAGCAGCTGGCTCGAAATCCAGTCGGCGTAATATTCGGGATAGGCGATGCTCCACAACTGGGTCAGGTTCCAGAATCCGCCCCAGATGGCATCGGTATTATAGTGGTTATGCAGCGGATTGCCGGCGGGGTCGAGCGGAATCTGCCCGACGGTTCCGTCGTTCGCGGGATAGGCCCCGTTCACGTCGCTGGCCAGACCGCGTCCCAGCACGGCATGGAACAGACCCGTATAGAATTTGACCCGGTCCTCCCGTTTGCCGCCCTCGACGCGGATGCGTCCGAGCGCCTCTTCCCATGCTTCGTTTGCGGCCAAGAGCGCCCCGTCGAAATCCAGATCGGCGGCTTCGGCCTGCATGTTCAGGCGGGCGTTCTCGACCGACGTATACGACAGGCCGATCTTCACGCCGACGTCCCGACGCGCACGGGTATCGAAACGCAGGTACACGCCGGCGCCCACGCCCGTACGGCTCCGCTCACCGGCAAAAACCTCCTCGCCGCAGAAGGCGCCCCACGACGCAGGTTCGGCATCCACGACGGCGCTGAAATACATCTTCACGACGGCGCCCTTCTGATAGATGTCCACATAGACGGGTTCGGTCACCACCCAGCCCTCGATACGGCCGTCCTCGGTGAAGGTCACCGAAGCGTCGCGCGCAGGACCGCTTTCGCCCATCTTCGTGCCGATGTTGAAGATCAGGTTGGCCTCCTCCGAAGCGGGGAAGGTATAACGGTGGAAACCGACGCGCTCGGTAGCCGTCAGTTCGGCTTTCACGCCGTAGTCTTTCAGCAGTACGGAGTAATAGCCCGGCCGGGCCACCTCGTCTTTCTTGTCGAAGCGCGAACGGTAACCCGCCTCCGGATCGTCGAGGGGACCGGGAACGGTCTGGAGCGCGCCGACGGTCGGGGCGATCACCACGCCGCCCACCTGAAATTCGTGGAAATTGGCGAAACCTTCGATCGAAGTATGGCGGGCATCGTAGCCCACGGCCTGCCAGCCGCCGGGATTTCCGAGGTGGCCGTCGGTGGTCGGCGCCAGCTTCGCCATGCCGAACGGCACCGCCGCGGGCGTGAAGAAGAACCAGCGCGAATGGGCCGTTCCGATACGGGGATCGACATAGTCGGTCAGCGGTTCGGGCGACGTGCAGGAGGTCATGTAGGCCGCCAAGGAAATCAGGGATAAAAAGAGTCTATTCATAGGTAGTTTGAATTATTCGGTTTCGACTTTGAGCATCAGGTACTCGAAGGGTTTCATCCAGAAGGAGCGGTCGTCGAACGGCGCGAGGGGCTGTTCGCGGTAGTCGCAGACGCTCACCCGGCGGGCCTTCATCCGGCCCCAGACGAATGCGGAATGCACGCTTTGATCGCCCATGTTCTGCAGACGCACGATATAGCCCGTCCCGTCCGCCGAGGGCGCGATGCCCGACACGGCGATCCGGTTGCGGCCTTCGAGCCGGAACAGCCGGCCGACAGGTTCGGCCCTGCCGCTTTCGACGGCGATCAGGGGCTGTTCGCGTTCGGCACCGCGCTGTTTGAGTTTCAGATCGAACGGGTCGCATATCTGCAGCGAATAACGGAAGCTGGCCACGCCGCCCTGCGACGCCTTGTAGTTCGTCCGCCACGTATTGTTCATCACCCACGAATAGACCACGGGCGAAATCTGCGCCGAGGGCCACCAGCCGTAGCCGTGACGGGGATTGAGCCGGTAATCTTCGCCCGAAGGTGTGCCCAGCTCGACGAACGGCGCATCGAGGGTGGTCAGGCATACGGCATGTTCCAGATCGCCGACGGCCATGCCGTTCAGCAGCGAATAGTAGTGCTTGTTGACGCCCGCGAGCTGTTCGCGTTCGGGGTGCATCTCGCTCATGGCGAGGTCCATCGTGATTTCGGGATGCGCGAAGTTGAACGGGAAGACGAAACGCACGCTTTCGTGCTCCAAAATATCCTGCTTGTCGACCGTATTGCGGATATCGACGCGGCCGAGTCCCCTGTAAACCGTCACGTCGCGCCAGAGGGCATTGCAGCCGGGAGCCTCGGAGACGATGCGCAGGGTCGCGGCGACGGGGCCGTCGTCGAGCACTTCGACACGCGTCACCCGGTCGATGCCCCGCGGATCGGCGGCAATGCGGCCCGAATAGATATAATCGTTGAGTCCTTCGCCTGCGGCATATTCGTAATCGGCGCCCGCAGCCTTCAGCGAGCGGATCGTACCCTTCGCCGGATCGACCGCGACACGCACCAGCCCGTTGTCAAGCACGTTGCCGCCGATCATCGAAGCCGGAGCTGCAGGACTCTTCTTCGCCTTCGCGGCAGGCGCGGCAGGAACGATCCGGTAAACCGACGACGAAAGCGCGGGCACCTCCTCGGCAAGGAAGATCCAGCCGCCGTCGTGCAGGCGCTGAACGGCGACCGGCTCTCCCGAAGGAGCGAGCAGCCGCTTGCCGGTCAGGTCGGCCGCCACGGTCACAACGTCCGTACGGGGCCAGAGGTTCGTATTGAGCACCTGAACATACCCCTCGCCGGCCGTTATGCCGGCCATCGCCTCGTCGCAGAGACGGCGCGACTGCACGTCGGCGCTGTCAGCGTACATCTTCTTGCCGGCCCACAAGTCTTTCGTAAACTGCGAGTAGGGATCGGGACCGCTGGCCGACGCGCCCCACGTATGTTCGGAAAAGAGCAGCACGTTCTTCCACGCCTCGGCGAGTTCACGGGCAGGATAGTCGCTTTCGGGAGAAAGCATGCTCCAGAGAATTTCGGTACGGGTCAGACGGGCGGCGCTCTCGCGGTTCATCGCCGTTTCGCGGGCCGTCGAGGAGGCGCCGTCCTCCCACGTCGGGGTCATGTCGCCCCCGTAGGTGGGCAGGTATTCGCCGTACTGCTCTTCGAATGCCGTAAAGAATTCCTTGGTCGTCGTGATGCGGAACTGCGGCGAATCGTAACGCTCGTTCCACGCGCGGATCACGTCGGGCATCAGCTCGTCGGGAGGTCCGTTGTCGCCGTGGACCGTGTAGCGCAGATAACAGGTGTTATAGGGAAATTCGTCGGTCTCCAGCTCCTGCAGGTAGTTCCAGATCGGCTCCACCCCGCACACCGAAAGGCGTCCGGCCAGCCAGCCGTGGAACCACGAATAGCCGCGTCCGGCCTGCCACACCAGCACCTTGTCTGTTCCCGACTGCGACTGCCAGTAGAAGGGCCGGTCGCCCCATTCGACGTGCAGGGCCGCGGCGCGGTCGTTGCCGATCTTTCCGTAGAAAGGCACGTAATTGGGACCCGGCGAGTAGTACTTCACGCCGTTTTTGGACATGGCGGTGGCAAGTCCCCAGACCTGTCCGGGAACGTCGCTCATCATCGCCGTATTCACCTCCACGCCGATTTCACGGGCAAGCCGGTGCGCGTCGTCGAACATGTGCATCAACTCCTCCTGACGGCAGATGCCCGTCAGGATACTGCCCAGCGGGGCGTCGATGTTGATTACGCCGTCGCGTACGGCCTGAATCAGCCGTGCGGCCTTGTCGGTTCCGGCATAGGCTTCGAGATACCCGGCGATCGACCACGTCGCTTCGGTATTCCAGCAGTAACGGGCGCCTTCGGGATAATCCTTCGTCCGCTCGGCGAGGTCCATCGCACGCTCCAGATTGCGCCACTGAAGCTTCATCACGTCCATCTGACGGTGCGTGTAGCCGATGTCCTGATGCGAATGGGAGAGGAAATTGACGGTCCATTTGCGGGCGGCAGGCACCTCGAAACGCTTTTCGACGGTTCCCTGACGGCTCGTCAGACGCACGTCGAACTTCGCCGTCTCCTCCATGTATCCCGCCGGGAAAAGGCCGTCGTAACGCACGACTCCGACGCCCGAAGGTGCGATTTCGGCGCTCCACGTACGGCCGCCGCATTCGAACGCGAGGTCGGCCCCGGCATATATCGGATTGTCGAAGCGCAGGGTGAATTCGCGCGACGGCCCTTCGGGCGTTTTCAGATAGCCCTGCGAAGCCGCGAGCGACAGCTCCGAAACGGGAGCCAGCGTGCGTACGTCGGTGCGCTCCTTCGTATAGAAACGGATTTCGGCCAGCCCGTAATAATCGGGATTCTGGTGCATGTCGGCCGCTTCGCGCATGACGACCGGATCGTTGCGGTCGTAGTGGTTGCCCTCGCCGCCGGCAGCTGCCGTAAAACAGATATAGCGGGCTTTCAGGCCCGGTGTGTTCAGGATAAGGTCGGCCGGTTCGGGATTGCGCCCCACCGACTCCGGAATGACGTGGTAGTCGAGCCGTCCGTCGGGCAGCAGCTGCCACGTTTGGCCGTCGGCCGAATACTCGACATATACTTTGTTCAGTCCGCGGCGGGTGTGTTCGTTCTGGTTATGATTCCATATGCGGATCTGGTCGATTTGACGGGGGGGGGAATTCTTATCGCCCACCTGACAGAGGAACCACACTACCCCTTCGCGCGTCGAGGGGCTGTAACGCACCGTTCCGGCCGAAGCCTGCGACACCCACATGCCATGCCCCAGATTGTTGGCTTCGTGCAGGTCGCCCCGCATGCCGGCGCCGTCGACCGCAGCCGCGGCGGACGAGCCCCTGAGCGTCGAACTGGCCGACGCCGTAATTTGGTCGGAAGGCAACTGGCGATAGACTTCGACACGCTGCGCATGCACGGCGGCGGTCGTCGCCAGCGTCAGGAGCCATAAAAGGAGTAACTTCTTCATTTCTACAGGTTAGTCGTTATACGTATCCGGCAGGCCGGAAAGACATATGTCGGGTTGTTTTCACATATGTCCATACATTACCACATCGCAAATGTAAAAATATTTTCCGTATTCTGTTTGTTTCAAGCGAAAAAATTTCAAATAATTTTTCAAACGCACCATACGACGCAGACGAACAAGAAACATAAAATATTGTATTTCAATATATTAAACACAAACAAACGTATCAAGCACGCTCTATCCCAAAAGACCGGACATGTCAGACCGATTATTGTGCAAACAATAAAATACATAGCAGAAACATACCACACCCTCTGCGGCCGAAGATTCCGGCGGGAGGCTTAACGCCTTGTAGACGACCGGGTTTTGCACCGACGGACAATCGGGCATGTCCGATGTCGGAAACCATAACGCCGACCGCCGTCACGCGCAAAACAGCCGTACTGCGACAACATATCCGCCAACGGCGAATTATCCGCATTCCGAGAGCGAAGCCCGGACAGCAACCGCCTTTTCCATATATAATAATAGGTAAACACCGGCAGACGCCTGTTTCAGGCGGCAGGGAGCGCACATATGTACCTACAATAAAAACCATAAAACAGCGGCAAATTCAACTTTTCCGAGCAAAAAAGAGCTGAAATTTGCATTTACACGAAAATTTTGTTTATTTTACGCCAAAATTGTATGAACATTTAATCAACCAACAAACCCAAACCATGAGAAAAACATTGTTTTCGGGAATTGCAGCATGCCTTCTCGCCACGGCGGCAACGGCTGCGGAGCAATCTCCTTCGGTTATATGGACGGTGGGACAGGCCGACCAGTCGGCGTCCGAATTCGCACTGGCTCCGGACCGCTTCCGCGACTTCCTCGCCAACGATTTCGGCTATGAAGACAAATATTTCCTCGTCGGGCACTCCGTTCCCGCCGCCGATTTCCCCTACGTCCTGCCCGGACCTGCCGACACGTGGGGCGGCACATGGCCCACGTCAGGCTGGCGCACGCATCAGGTCAATATCCTCTTCGGCCTGAAAGAGATTCCCTCCGACGGAACCTGCACGCTCGTCGTCGATCTGCTCGATTACGCCAAAAACTTCCTGCCGCTGGTAAAGGTTTCGGTCAATACGCAGGACGCCAAGTTCCAGCTCGACGCTCCGGGACTCAGCGTCGCCGACCAACGCAAGCCCAACCAGATGGAAAAGATCGTCGATACGCTGTCGATCACGGGCAATCTCGCCAAAGCGACGCCCCGCCGGCTCGAAATCCCGATCCGTCCCGGCGTACTCAAGGCCGGCGGCAACGAGGTGACGATCACCGTGCTGGAAGGCTCGTGGATACTTTTCGACCGCGTGAGCCTCGAAGGCCCTGCCGGCACGAACGTGGAACAGCCGCAGCAGCTCTTCATCCGCAACATCGAGGCCGCTCCCTATGAACTGGCCGACGGCAAACGACGCGTCCAGCCCCTGCTGGTCGATCTCGAATGGCTCGAAGGCGCACCCGCGCTCAGCGTCGAACTCGACGGCAAAGAGATACTGAACCACCGCATCGAAACGGGCCGCTACCAGCTCGAAGCCCCGATGCCGCAGGTGAAGAAAGCCAAAAAGAGCGCTTACCGGATTCTTTGCGACGGCCGTGAAATAGCACGGGGCAGCGTCGTACGCACGCCGCAAAAGCTCCAGACGCCGGCCGATTACGTAGATACGCGCATCGGCACGGCCCACTCGCGCTGGATGATCGCGCCGGGACCGTGGATGCCGTTCAGCATGGTCAAGATGAGCCCCGACAACCAGAATACGGGATGGCAGGCCGGCTACCAGCCCTCGTTCGAGAATATCGGCTGTTTCAGCCACATCCACGAGTGGACGCTCGGAGGACTGGGCATCATGGCCGCAAACGGCGAGCTGAAAACCCGCGTCGGCGACGAACAGAAGCCCGACGAAGGCTACCGCTCGCGCATCGACAAGCGCACCGAGCGGGCCGACATCGGCTATTACAGCGCCGACCTGACCGACTACGGCATCAAGGCCGAAGTGACGGCCACGACACGCTGCGGCTTCGAGCGTTTCACCTTCCCCGCAGACCGCGGCACGGGCCGTATCCTGATCGAGCTGCATCCCGAAACCGAGTACGGCATCCAGCTCAAAAACGTCTCGGTGAAGCGGGTCGGAGAGCGCCGCATCGAGGGTTCGTGCCACCAGTTCTCGCCGGGCGTATGGAGCCACGACGCCGATCAGGACTACGTACTGCACTTCGTCGTCGAATTCGACCGTCCGATCCTCCGCGTGGGCAGTTGGAAAGACGACGTCGTCGCCAACGACATCCGGGAGCTCAGCAGCGGCCCCTGCAAATACGCAGGCCTGTTCGTGGAGTTCGATCCCGTACGGAATCCCGTCGTACAGGTACGTTCGGGCATCTCGCTCGTCAGCGTCGAAAACGCCGCGCAGAACCTCGCCGCCGAAGTCACCGAACCTTTCGGCTGGGATTTCGAGGCCGTACGCCGGAATCAGGTGGACACATGGAACGACCTGTTCAGCCGCCTGACTGTAAAGACCAACGACCGGCTCGAAAAGGTCCGTTTCTACAACAACATGTACCGTGCGATCTGCAGCCGCAACACGTGGAGCGACGTAAACGGCCAGTGGGTTTCGACCGACGGCAAAGTGCACACCGTGGCCGATCCCTCGGAAGACGTCATGCTGGGCTGCGACGCATTCTGGAACACGTTCTGGAACCTCAACCAGTTCTGGAACCTCGTGACGCCCGAATGGAGCAGCCACTGGGTCAACTCGCAGCTGGCGATGTACGACGCCAACGGCTGGCTGGCCAAAGGCCCCGCAGGCATGAATTACATTCCCGTCATGGTCGGCGAACACGAAATTCCGCTGATCGTCAGCGCATGGCAGATGGGCATCCGCGACTTCGACGCCAAGAAGGCGCTCGAAGCCTCGGTCAAGATGCAGACCACCCCGGCGCAGAAGGTATTCAAGGGCTTCGCCGGCAACCGCGACCTGACCGCCTACATGGAACACCACTACGTCCCCTACGACAAGGGCCGCTTCTCGAATACGATGGAATACTCCTACGACGACTGGACCGTAGGCCAGCTGGCCAAGGCGCTCGGCGACGAAGAGACCTACCGCACGTTCAACGACCGCGGCTACTGGTGGCGCAACGTCATCAGCGACGAGGGATACTGCCACATGCGCGACAGCAAGGGCCAATGGCTCGAAAACTTCGATCCCTTCCGCAGCGGCGCCAACCAGCACTACGTCGAAGGCAACGCATGGCAGCTCACCTTCTTCGTGCCGCAGGACGTCCCGGCGCTGGTCGAGAAGATCGGCAAGCAGCGCTTCACCGACCGCCTGCTCTGGGGCTTCAATCAGGATGAGGCGTGGCGTTACAACGCCCCGAACGACCAGTATTGGGACCACCCCGTCGTGCAGGGCAACCAGCAGTCGATGCACTTCGCATTCCTGTTCAACTACGCCGACACGCCGTGGAACACCCAGCGCTGGAGCCGCTCGATCCTCGACCGCTACTACGGTTACGGCATCGCCAACGCCTACCTCGGCGACGAGGATCAGGGACAGATGAGCGCATGGGCGATCATGACCTCGATCGGTCTGTTCCAGACCGACGGCGGATGCCGCGTGGATCCGGTTTACGAAATCGCAAGCCCGATCTTCGAAGAGGTGACAATCGACCTCGGCGAACGTTACGGCCGCGGCAAAAAGTTCACCATCAAGGCCCACAACGCTTCGCGCAGAAACATCTACGTGCAGAGCGCCCGCCTGAACGGCAGACAGCTCGACACGTTCCACTTCCCGGCTTCGGAGCTGCTGCAGGGCGGGGAGCTGGTTCTCGAAATGGGACCCGAACCCAACAAGAGCTGGGGTCTGAAATAACCCCGGAGATACGGACAAGAATAAAGGCGGAACAATGTTCCGCCTTTATTCGTATTGTCTATTGGCCTGCTCCGCGGTCCATGACCTCCCTACGGAACGCCCCGCCGCAAAGACCGAGTCCGACACTCCGGAGCGTCTTACAGACCAACCCGGCGCCCGGTCTGTCTCTGCACCGCCGGATTCAGCCATGCCGGACACCGTCCCGCCGCTGCAGCCACACTGCCGTTTCGGCCGCATCCGACACCGATCCCGCAGTCTCGGCCGCGCCGCCATTTCAGCCGCGCACCGCAGACCCGCATCCTGCCGTCTCAGTTGCCACCGCCGGATTCAGCCGCCGCGCCGTCAATCGTTGGTGAACTCGATCGAATAGGTAAAGCTGTCAGCCCGGTAATAGCCGATGTTGTATTCGACGGGTTTGTCGTTTATGTCGAGCACGAAGCGTTTGCGCACGAGAATCGGCGCGCCTTCGCTGATATCGAGCTTGTCGGCCAGATCGGGACTCGCCGCACGGGCATAGATCTGCTCGCGCGAAGTCTTGACGACGATGCCGTAATTCTTCTGCAGGTTCTCATACAGCGGCATAGCCATATCCTCCTCGCCCGTCATCGGAATCGCCGGATTGAAATAGGAGATGAAATAGACGAACGGCAGTCCCGGACGTCCGCGCAAACGCTCCAGACAGAGCAGTTTCGTCCCTTCGGGAGCGTTCAGAAACGCAGCCGCCTCCTGCGAAGGGTGTTTGCGGCTGATATGCAGTTCGAAATTCTGCACCACCATTCCCTGCGCGTGCATCTCCTGCGAAAAACTCATCCAATTGCGGGCATTGCTCATCACGTTCTGCGGCGCAACAGTCGTGCCGTAACCCTTCTTGCGGATAAGCAGTCCTTCGAAAACCAGCCGGTTGATGGCCTGCCGAAGCGTATTGCGGGATATGTTCAGTTCTTTGGAGAGTTCCACCTCATTGGGCAGCAGCTTGCCTTTTTTATACTCCTCCTGCTGAATCATCGTGCGCAGCAGGTCTTCCGCCTGCTGATGCAGCGGCTGGGTGGAGTTCGGGTCGAGTCGAAGTTTCATTGCGCTATTTATTATCTGGAAACAAATATACGACATTTATTTGATTATACATAGTATGCACATGCGATATTTTTCGGCGGCGTCCATTCGGCAATACGGCCGCAAATCGGGGAATAATAGCAAAATAGAAGCGTTTCAATGTACTCACATAAATACAGCGACCGGGACGGCAGGCGGCAGGTGCATGGAAGCGTGTTTTACGACCGGACATGAGAACAGGACATCCGGAAAGGATTTTCCGAATGTCCTTATCAACCGACATGCAAACCAACTATCTGATTCCCAACTTGCCGCGTTTTTCGGCCAACAGCCGCGCCAGCTCCCGGCGAATAGGGAGGTATCCGCGCTCCTCGTAAACATTATGCACCTCGCAGGGGTCTTTCCGCAGGTCGTACAGCTCCCAGAAGTCGATATCGGGATCGCCGTCCGCCCCCGGACCGAACCAATGGATCAGTTTGTAACGATCGGTCCGGATGCCGTAATGCGCACGCACGCTGCCGACGGCGGGATAATCGTAATATTGGTAATAGAGCGACGTCCGCCAGCCGCGCGCCTTTCCGCTGCGGAACAGGGGTTGCAGCGAAACGCCGTCCATTCCGTCCGGGACCGCGACGCCGGCGGCGTCGAGCAGCGTCGGGGCATAGTCGATATTCTGCACCAGCTCCCGGCAGACCGTACCGGGGCGGATATGCCCGCGCCACGCCATGATCAGCGGCGTGCGGAACGACTCCTCATACATGAAACGCTTGTCGTAGAGACCGTGTTCTCCCAGCAGAAATCCCTGATCGGAGGTGTAGACGATCAGCGTGTTGTCCATCAGGCCGCTTTCCTCCAGATAGTCGAGCACCCGGCCGATCTGGTCGTCCACCGAACGGATCGTGCGGCAGTAATCGTGTATGTAACGCTGGTACTTCCAGCGCAGCAGCTCCTTCCCTTCGGGACGGTCGGCCAGAAAGTCCCGGTTCTTACGACCGTAGGAGTCGTCCCACACGCGGCGCTGTTCGGGCGTCAGCGTGCTCATGGCGATATCCCAGCTGTCGTGAATGTATTGCAGAGTCGGCTCGTCCTTCAGCTCCTCCACCTTGAAATCGAAGGCATATCCCATGTGGCGGTCGATCGTCAGCTGCTGCTGGCGCATCTGGTCGCCGCGCGTGGCGTAATCGTCGAAAAGGGTTTCCGGCTCCGGGAACTCGACATCCTCGTACAGATCGAGGTACTTCAGGTCGGCCATCCAGTTCCGGTGCGGGGCCTTGTGGTGGATCATCAGGCAGAAAGGCGCGTCGTCGTCCCTGTGCCCGTCGAGCCACGCCAAAGCGTGGTCGGTAATGATGTCGGTGGCGTATCCCTCCTGACGGACGTACCTGCCGCCGGTTTCGGGCGTGCGCATCACCGGATTGTAATACTCTCCCTGATCCCACAGCAGGTCGTAATGATCGAAGCCCTTGGGTTCGACGCTCAGATGCCATTTGCCGAAGATCGCCGTCCGGTAGCCTTCGGCCCGGAGCAGTTCGGGGAAATGCACCAGCGTCGTGTCCATAATGCCGTAGCTGAGCGTGGTCTGGCCGTGACGATGGCTGTACACGCCGGTCAGCAGGGTCGCCCGCGAAGGCGCCGAGATCGAGTTTTCGACGAACGCCTCGCGGAAAAGCATTCCTTCGCGTGCCAGCCGGTCGATATTGGGCGTCGGCGCCAGCCGCGAAATCGGATGCCCGTAGGCGCCGACAGTCTGATAAGCATGGTCGTCGGTCATGATATAGACGATATTGGGCCGCCCGGATTCCCTGCCGCCCGCCCCCTGCTGCGCGGCGCATGCCGCGGGAACGGCGGCCGCAACTCCGCAGAGGAGGGCCGGAGAGAGATGATTCTGCCTCATTTGTCCTTACTTTATTTGAATGTATGAACAAATATAGCGAAAAATCCGGAAATACGACTCCGGCGTCCGGTTTTTCGGTCGAAAAACTCTGATCGGCGTGTTTATTCCGCCCCCTGCTGCAAGATGCGGGTCACGGCGGCTCCCTGACGCGGGAACAGGCGCAGGTTGTACGAGAACTGGGCAAGGAAATAGCGGCCCAGACCGAGGTTTGAGACGTTGCGGATGTAGGTGCCCGTCACCGTGCGGCGGAAGGTCGTGCCGTTCTGGTCGAAGAGATCATTGACGCCGACGGTCACCTCGCCCATCCGTTTGCGGAAGAGTTTGCATCCGACCTGCAGGTTGCAGATCAGCCGCTCCTCGCGGAACGTGTCGGTGATTCCCTTGTAATAGTTGTAGTCGGCGCTGCCGCGCAGTACGATCCGTCGGCACAGCACGAAATTCAGGCCGGCCGTGAGGTATTGGCTGACATAGACGTTGTCCACAGTCCGGATCTGCGAACTGTTACGGCTCACGTTGTAACAGCCCGTATAGCCGATTTTGAAATCGACGCTCTCCGAGATGTTACTCCCCAGCGTCAGCCCGGCGTCGTACGAATCCCCGTTCAGGCGGTTGCGCGTTCCGTTGATGACGCTCGGAATACGCCCGGTCGTAACTCCGGCCCTGACGTTGAGGTTGCTGCGCAGCCACTGCACCGGAAAGCCGTAGCTGAGCGTCGTGCGCAGGTTCCAGTATCCCGGCAGATTGACCGGCCGCACGAACTGGTTGCCCTCCCCCAGCTCCATGCCGTCGCCGGCGATGACGAAGTGCGGCGTGTCGATCACCAGCGAATCGGCAATCGTATTGGGGCTGGCCGAAAACCGCACGGCAAGCGTGAAGGTGCGGCCCTTGGCGGCGTTCGAACGGATATACTGCGCCGAAAGATCATGCGTATAGACGGGCTTCAACCCCGGATTTCCGGCAAAGACATGCTGCCTGTTGGTGGTATTGACGATGCTCTGGAGATCGGCGGCGCGGGGATTCCGCGTGCGCGACGCTGCGTCGATCTTGAGCAGGTTGCTGCGGTCGAAATGGATGTTGCCCACCACGCTGTAGGTTATGTTGTCGAACGACGCCGAAGTCCTGTCCGGCACGGGCAGCGTGTAGTCGCCCCCGAAATCGACATGCTGGTAATAGACCGACGCCGCGACCTTGGTCTTCTTAAAAAGATACTGGTAGGAAAGCCCCGCACGCTGGGTCAGGTAATCGTAATCGTAATCCGTAGACTGGCGCGGATCGGGTTCCGGGCCGAACATCCCGGTTTTATTGTCGAAAAGCACCGTCCGGCGGTTCACCCGGTTGGCGGCGTAAGTCACGCGGTAATCGGCGCTCATGCGCGAACGCCGGCCGAACGCATGGGTGTAGGCCGCGTTTCCGCTGACGTAATAGCCGGGCTGTTCCCGGTTCGTACGCGAAATACTGCGGGCGTCGTAAGCAGCCGTATCGGCCCCGATGTCGTCCGGATCGCGGAAGGTATACTGCCGCGGCAGGCTGAACTGCTCCCCGCCGCTGTATCGGCCGCCGACGCCGAAAGTCAGGCTGCGCAGCTTCCTGCCCGGCAGCCGGTAACGGTAAATCAGGTTGTTGGAGACGTTGTACCCGAAATTGTCGTTGTGCGCGAAGTTGCGGCGGCGGTTCACGAAGCGGATGTCGTCGTCCGCGAATTTGTTGTCGGTACGGCTGAAGGTCTCGTTGTCGAGCAGGTAATCCTGCACGCTGAACGCCGTGCGCATCATCAGCGAATGGCGGTTGTTGAATTTGTAGTCGAAACGCGAATTGAAGCGGTGGTTGACACTTTCGATCCGCGCATCGGTCGCACCGTCGTACAGCACCAGCTTTTCCGAAGAGGTGAAGGTCTGCCGGTCGGTCAGGCTTTCGTTGCGGTTGTCGGCCCGATTGAAGAAATAGCTGGCCGCAATCTTGGCCTTTTCGCCCCACTCGTCGCTGTAGTTCGCCCCCACGGCCTGCACCGTCGAGACGCCGTCGAGCGGCCGCACCATGAAGTTGCCGCTGCCGCTGCGGGCGTTGGCCTGCCCCTGCTCCGTCGTCCCCAGAATATCCTCGGACGAGAAATTCTGCATATTGACATTGTTCACCAGCGCGATGACCGACAGCCGCCGCGCCCGGTTGAAGATATTGACATTGCCGCCGCCGATATATTTATCGGGGATTCCGTACCCGGCGAACAGGCGGCCGAAAGCGCCGCGCCGCTTGTCGGGCTGCGTCACGATATTGATGGCCGTATAGCCGTCGCCGATGTCCACGCCCGTAAATTCCGACTGGTCGCCCTGCGAATTGTAGACGTCGATGCTTTCGACCATATCGGCCGGAATGTTGCGGACTGCCGACATCACGTCGTTGCCGAAAAACTCGCGGCCGTCCACGAACACCCGCTGCACGGTCCGGCCCTGCGCTTCGATAACGCCGTCGGCCACCTCCAGCCCCGGCATCTTGCCGATCAGCGCCCCGGCGTCGGCTCCGAACGTGACTTTGTAGGCCGAGGCCCGGTAGCTTAGCGTATCGCCGCGAATCGACGATCTCAGCGCAGGCACCTCCAGCACCACGCTCTCGATCGCTTCGGCGCCGGGCGACATCTCCAGCGTTCCGAGATCGGTTTTCCCGCCCGAAGTCCGCAGCTCGCGCTCCAAAGCCTCGTATCCGAGCGAAGTCACGCGCAGCCGCCACGCCCCGGCCGGCACACGCTGCAACAGCGCCGCCCCGTCAATGTCGGAAGCCGCATAAAACGGAGTTTGGGCGGTATCGGCCTGCGAGCGCAGTTCGGCCACGGCCCCGACGACCGGTTCCCGCGTAACGCGATCGACCAGACGCAGGTGCAGCGTGCCGTTCTGCGCCGACACGCTCCACACGCCCGCGAGGGCCGCCAGCAGGAAAAGCCTCTTTATCATTCAACGCGCTGCTCCGAGTTCCAGATAACGCGCATAAAGATAATCATAAATTGCATGCCGTTCCATATCGGGACGATATTCGGCCGAAAAACCGGGGCGCATAGCCTGCTGCGCTTCGGCAACCGACCCATGAATGCCCGCCGCAACGGCCGCGAACATCGCCGCCCCCAGCGCACAGGCCTGATCGCTGTCCAGCACCCGGATCGGCACGCCCATCACGTCGGCCATCGTGCGCATCACGAAAGAAGATTTGCGCGCGATGCCTCCGATAGCGATGATGTTGTCGATCGGCACCCCCTCTTCGAGCATCCGCTCGTTGATGGCGCGGGAACCGAAAGCCGTCGCTTCGACCAACGCCTTGAAGACAGCCGGAGCGGAGGTAGCCAGCGTCAGGCCGTCGATCGCTCCGTGCACGCGGGGGTCCGCATCCGGTGTCCGGCGTCCGTTGTGCCAGTCGAGCGCGACTGGATCTCCGGTCGTCAGCGGCAGCGATTCGGCCTCGGCCGTCAGCTCGCCGAGTATCCGCTCCTCAAGAGTTTCGTCCCCCTGCGCGATCCGGCTCAAGGGCCACGCCATGATCCGCCGAAACCAAGCATAGATGTCGCCGAAAGCTGCCTGTCCGGCTTCGAATCCGACATATCCGGGCAATACCGAGCCGTCGACCTGACCGCAAATGCCCCGTACGACACGGTCCCCGACTTCGCCGTAGGCGCCGACCACGATGTCGCAAGTCGAAGTCCCCATCACCTTTACCAAGGTTCCGGGAACGATTCCCGCCCCGACAGCGCCCACATGACAGTCAATGGCCCCCACGCCGACTGCAATCCCCGGCCTCAGTCCCAGCCGTGCGGCCCATTCGGGGCATAACCCGCCGATACATTCATCGCCGGTAACGGTCCGGGTATAGAGGTGCCCGCGGAAAATATCGAGCAGCGGATCGACCGCCGAGAGGAATTCGGGCGACGGGAGACCGCCCCACGACTCATGCCACATCGCCTTGTGCCCCGCCGCACAACGGCTTCGGGCGATGGTTTCGGGCTTCGTATCTCCTGTCAGCAGTCCACATATCCAATCGCAGTGCTCGACCCACGAACAGGTTTTCGCACGCAATGCGGGATCGCTGCGCAGGCAGTGCAGCATCTTCGCCCACACCCATTCGCAGGAGTAGACGCCACCGCTGTAACGGGTATAATCGACCTCCCAGCGCTTCGCCAGATCGTTTATCTCGTCCGCTTCGGCCAATGCCGTATGGTCTTTCCAAAGCACGAACATCGCATCGGGATTTTCGGCGTATTCGGGCAGCAGCGCCAACGGAACGCCCCGCTCGTCAGTCAGCGCCGGCGTCGAAGCGGTCGTGTCGAAAGAGATGCCGCAGATATTGTCCGCCACCTCTTTGCCGCACTTTTCCAAAGCTTCGCGCACACACTGCTCCAAAGATTCGATATAGTCCAGCGGATGCTGACGGTACCGATTCAGGGAGGGATCGCAGTAAAGTCGCTTCTTCCAGCGGGGATACGCCGCCACCGCCGATGCGATTTCCGCCCCGTCGGCCGTGCCGACAATCAGACAGCGCACCGAATCGCTGCCGAAATCGACTCCTATTACATACTTGGTCTGAGTTTGCATATCACGTCGCAGCATAAAAAAATCGCAAAAAATTTGTTTGTTAAAACGTTTTAATTACCTTTGCAAAGGTAAGAGAATTTCCGGGATATCACAAAAAATCGCAAAAAATATGCGGACACGCAAAGTAACCATAAAGGACATAGCCACCGAAGCGGGCGTTTCGATCGCACTGGTGTCATTCGTCATGAACAACAAAGCCGACGGCAAGGAGACCTACCGCGTCAACAAAGAGACGGCGCAACGGATTCTGGAGGTCGCCGAAAAGCTTAACTACCAGCCCAACAATGCGGCACGCACGCTTCGCAGCGGCAAGACGAACACCATCGGGGTAATCGTATCGGACATCTCCAACAAGTTTTTCGCCGACATCGCCCGCTGCATCGAAGACCGCGCATATAAACATAAGTATACCGTATTGTTCGGCAGTACGGACGAAAATCCGCAGAAACTCGAAAACCTGATCGAGGTTTTCCGCAACAAGGGCATCGACGGGCTGATCATCGTCCCCTGCGAAGGCGCCGATGAAATTATCCGCAATGTCGCCCTGCAGAATATCCCCGTCGTATTGCTCGACCGCGAAGTACCGGACACCGAACTGAGCAGCGTCGTACTCAACAACCGGCGCGCTGGCGTCGAAACCACTCAGGCGCTGATCCGTCAGGGTTTCACGCGGATCGAAATGATCTCCTACTCGATGAACCTGTCCAACATCAGGGAACGCGAAGAGGGCTACCGCTTCTGCATGACGGAAGCCGGCCTAAACGGCCGGATCAACATCCATCACCTGCGTCACGACAAACTCGGCAAAATCGACGAGATCGTCCGCGATGCGAAGATGCGCAACGTAGAAGCGTTCGTATTCGCCACCAACACATTGGCCGCCAACGGACTGACAGCCATTTTCCGCAACGGCTGGCGCGTTCCGCAGGACTTCGCCATGGCCTGTTTCGACAGCAACGAAGCTTTCGACATCTACAAAACGGCCGTCGCCTACGTGCGGCAGCCGATCGAGCAGTTCGGCACGGAAGCCCTCGACCTGCTGATCAAGAATATCGAACAGAAAGACCAGCCGATCAACAGCATCCGTATCGTACTGACGCCCGAAATCGTCGAGAGCGGCATACCCGGCCGGGAAACGGAAATTTCGCAACTTATCGAGGAATAATTTCCTCTTTTCGCTGATTGGCTAAAACGATTTACAATAAAATATACGAATAAACTAAAAATCGCTAAACCCCTTCACCATGCACCCTACCAAACTTCAGGGCATCATTCCCCCGATGATTACCCCGCTCAAGGGCGACGACGAACTCGACCGCGAAGGAACCGTACGACTCACGGAGCACCTCGTCGCCGGCGGAGTCCACGCCATTTTTCTGCTCGGCACGACGGGCGAAGCCCAGAGCCTGACCTACCGGCTGCGTTATGAATTCGTCGAGCTGGTATGCCGTCAGGTCGCAGGACGCATCCCCGTGCTGGTCGGAGTCACCGACACCGCCTTCATCGAGAGCGTCCGGCTCGCGGAGTATGCCGCCAAATGCGGCGCCGTCGGCGTCGTGGCCGCCCCGCCCTACTACTTCGCCCCTTCGCAGCAGGAGCTGATCGAATACTACACGGCGCTGGCCGACGCCCTGCCCCTGCCGCTCTACCTCTACAACATGCCGTCGCACGTCAAGGTCTTCCTCGAACCCGCGACCGTCAAGACGCTGGCCAACCATCCGAACATCATCGGACTGAAAGACAGCTCGGCCAACATGACCTACTTCCAGACACTCCTCTACCACTTGGGGGACAATCCCGACTTTTCACTTTATGTCGGACCCGAAGAGCTGACGGGCGAATGCGTCCTGCTCGGTGCCGACGGCGGCGTGAACGGCGGCGCAAACATCTTTCCCGAACTCTACGTCGCCATGTACGACGCCGCATGCGCCCATGACATCGCCCGCGTCCGCGAAATCCAGCGCCGCATCATGCAGATCAGCACATCGGTCTATACCGTCGGAAAATACGGATCGAGTTACCTGAAAGGCGTCAAATGCGCACTTTCGCTGCTGGGAGTCTGCGATGACTACCTCTCGTACCCCTACCGGAAATTCCGCACCGAGGAGCGCGCCCGGATTCGTCAGGCACTCGAAGCGCTGGGCGCCAACTGCAACGTATAACCCATAACAACCAACCCTCATGGAGATAACCTTACTCGATTACCTCGTATTTTTCGTCTTCGTCGGCGGCGTCGCCCTCTTCGGCTGCAGCTTCTACTTCCGCAGCCGCAAAGGCGCGGCCGCATTCACCGCCGCCGAAGGATCGCTGCCGACATGGGTCGTGGGCATGTCGATTTTCGCCACGTTCGTCAGCAGCATCAGTTTTCTCGGCCTGCCCGGCGACGCCTACAAAGGCAACTGGAATCCCTTTGTATTCAGTCTCTCGATCCCTATCGCCACATGGCTGGCCGCCAAGGTATTCATTCCCCTCTACCGCAGCGTAAACAGCGTCTCGGCCTACCACTACCTCGAAATGCGTTTCGGCTACTGGGCGCGCTGCTACGTGGCGGTCTGCTACCTGCTGACGCAGCTGGCGCGCATCGGCTCGATCCTGCTGCTGCTGGCCCTGCCGCTGAACACGATGTTCGGCTGGGACATTCAGACCATCATCATCTGCACGGGAATCGCCACCCTGATCTACACACTGCTGGGCGGTATCGCCGCCGTGGTCTGGACCGACGCCATACAGGGCATCATTCTGATCGTGGGTGCCCTCGCCTGCGCCGCGATCCTTACCTTCACCATGCCCGAAGGCCCCGGACAACTCTTCGAAATCGCCGCGGCACACGGCAAATTCAGCCTCGGCAGTTTCTCGCTGTCGCTGACCGAACCGACCTTCTGGGTGGTGCTGATTTACGGCCTTTTCGTCAATATGCAAAACTACGGCATCGACCAGAACTATGTACAGCGCTATATGACCACCAAATCGACGGCCGAAGCCGTGAAATCGACACTCTTCGGCGGTCTGCTCTACATCCCCGTCTCGCTCGTCTTCGTCTACATCGGCACGGCGCTCTTTTCCTATTATACGGCCCGGCCCGAACTGCTCCCCGCCGGCACGCCGTCCGATCAGGTCTTCCCGTGGTTCATCGTCCACGGGCTGCCCACCGGACTGACCGGACTGGTCGTCGCATCGCTCTTCTCGGCCGGCATGTCGACCGTCGCCACGAGCATCAACTCCTCGGCGACCATCGTACTGACCGACTTCGCCAAACGGCTCTCGAAAAAGGAGCTTACCGAAAAGCAGAATATGGGCACGCTCTACGCCACCTCGTTCGTCGTCGGCACGCTCGGCATCGTCGTCGGGCTGCTGATGATGCGCATCGACGGCGTGCTGGACGCATGGTGGAAGCTGGCGTCGATCTTCAGCGGCGGCATGCTCGGACTGTTCCTGCTGGGCATCGTCTGCAAGACCGTGCGCCGGGTACACGCAGTCGTCGCCGTGATCCTCGGACTGCTGACCATCGCGTGGATGAGTCTCTCGCCGCTGATCAACGAAGGTTCGCCCTTCTACCGTTTCCACAGCCCGCTGCACACCTACCTGACGATCGTCTTCGGTACGACCGTCATCTTCCTGACGGGCTTCCTGCTGACAGCCCTGAACCGCCGGGGAACCGAATAACCACCTCTTCCGAACAAACAACTTAAAACGAAAAAACATGACCCCTTTACATCCTAAAATCGGGATCCGTCCGATCATCGACGGCCGCCGCGGCGGAATCCGCGAATCGCTCGAAGCAATGACCATGGGCATGGCACAGCGCGTAGCGCGTCTCTACAGCGAAGAACTCCGTTATTCGGACGGTTCGCCCGTCGAATGCGTCATCGCCGACACCACGATCGGCGGGGTCGCCGAAGCCGCGGCCTGCACCGACAAATTCCGCGACAGCAATGTAGGCGCCGTCCTTTCGGTCACCCCTTGCTGGTGCTACGGCGCCGAAACCATCGACATGGACCCGCTCACCCCCAAAGCCATCTGGGGTTTCAACGGCACGGAGCGTCCGGGCGCCGTTTATCTGGCTTCGGCACTGGCCGGGCACAACCAAAAGGGATTGCCCGCCTTCGGCATCTACGGCCGCGACGTACAGGATATGGACGACGATACGATTCCCGCCGACGTACGCGAGAAACTCCTGCGTTTCGGCCGCGCCGCCGTCGCGGTCATGCAGATGCGGGGCAAATCCTATCTCTCGATCGGCTCGGTGTCGATGGGTATCGCAGGTTCTATGCCCGACCCCGATTTCTTTCAGGAGTACCTCGGCATGCGCAATGAAGCGGTAGACTGCTCGGAGATCGAACGCCGCATCGAACTGGGCATCTACGACAAGGAGGAATTCGCCCGCGCCATGGAGTGGGTCGAGAAATACTGCAAGCCCAACGAAGGCAGCGACTGCAACCCCGCACATCTGGTCTATTCGCGCGAACAGAAAGACGTCGTCTGGGAATATGTCGTAAAGATGACACTCATCTTCCGTGACCTGATGCACGGCAATCCGAAGCTGGCCGAAATGGGATTCGAAGAGGAGGCCATGGGACACAACGCCATTGCAGGCGGATTCCAAGGGCAGCGCCAGTGGACCGACTTCCGACCCGACGGCGACTTCCCGGAAGCGATCCTCAACTCGTCGTTCGACTGGAACGGCATCCGCGAAGCCATCACCTTCGCTACGGAAAACGACACGCTCAACGGCGCTTCGATGCTCCTGCTGCACCTGCTGACCAACAGGGCGCAGCTCTTCGCCGACGTACGCACGTTCTGGTCCCCCGAAGCCGTCGAGCGCGTCACGGGCCGCCGGCTCACGGGCCGCGCCGCAGGGGGCATCATCCACCTCATCAATTCGGGTTCCTGCACGCTCGACGCGACAGGACAGCAGTCCGATGCGGCGGGCAATCCCGCAATGAAGCCATTCTGGGAGATATCCGACAAAGAGGCGGAAGCATGTCTCCAAGCCACGACATGGTACCCGGCAGGACGCGAATACATGCGCGGCGGCGGATTCTCGTCGCACTTCCTCACCCGCGGCGAAATGCCGATGACCATGTGCCGCTTGAATCTCGTGAAAGGACTCGGCCCCGTATTGCAGATCGCCGAAGGCTGGGCCGTAAACGTCGATAACGAGATTTTCGAGATCATCAACAAGCGCACCGACCGCACGTGGCCGACGACATGGTTCGCCCCCCGCCTGACAGGCCACGGCGCTTTCCGCGACGTCTATTCGGTGATGAACAACTGGGGAGCCAACCACGGCGCCATCAGTTTCGGACACGTCGGCGCCGACCTCGCCACGCTGGCCGCGATGCTCCGCATTCCGGTAGCCATGCACAACCTCGACGCCGACCGGCTCTTCCGCCCCTCGGCATGGGGCGCCTTCGGCTCCGACCCGGAAGGTTCTGACTATCGCGCCTGCGCGACCTACGGACCGATCTACAAATAACGACCGACACACCTAAAAACCGCAACCATGACCATCAGAAAACTTCTAACGCTCACCGTCTGCACGGCACTCCTCGGCTGTTCGGACGACCCGGAGCAAACGCAGCAGGTTCCCCCGACGACAGGATTCGGCAACCGGCTTTCGGGGCTTACGGCGATCATTCCGGGAGCAGACGTCACGGATAAAAGTTCGACGACGCGAACCGGCGTCGCTGAAACCGGAGCGACCGTCTGGCTCATCGACGATGCCATTACCGTCACCGACGGCCTGTACGCCGGCACATTCGACGTCGCAACCGGCATCGGCACCGCGACCGGAAAATTCAACGGCTCGCTCGATTTCGAGCAAACGCCCCTTTACGCCGTCTATCCTGCCGTAAGCGCCATGAACGGATTTATTGCTCCGATCGTCATCAGCACCATGCAGAACGCCCGGACGGCAGGCGCCAACAACATCATGACCGCCCGGTGCGAAGAGGTCAAAGCGGCCAGCGAATCGCAGTTCGTTTTCCGCAAAAAGGCCGCCACGGCGCAGCTCTCGTTCGACTTCACCTCCGAAGGAAAATACGCTTCCGAAAAGGTCAATTCCATCAAGATTACGGCCGAAGGCGTAAATTTCGCAGGTGCATGCGACTTCGACCTGACCGATCCCGACGCTCAGCTCCGGGGATCGTCCAACAGCATCACCTACACGTTCAACGAAGCCCCGTCGCTGGCCGATAAAATCGAATTTACCATCGGCCTCGCTCCCTGCGACCTGACGCAGGCCGCCAACATGTATTATCTCGTCAGCACGGACCGCTACACGTTTCTTTTCAACAAACGGCCCGCCCAGTCCAGTCCGGAAGGAAGCGCCATCTCCGTTTCGCTTCCGCTCGATCAGTTCACGGCGACCGACAGCGAGACTCCCGCGGAAGGAGAAGTCAAGATCACCCACGAACTCCCGGCGCTCAACCTCAGCGCACAGGGAACGGCCAACTGTTACATCGTCGACAAGGAGGCGCGGTGCAGTTTCGATGCGACCGTAATGGGCAACGGCGGCGAAGGCATTATCCCCGGCGGCAGCTTCACCGACTACCTCGGCAATCCGCTCACGGCACCGGCGACAATCGCCCCCGTCTCGGCCGAACTGCTGTGGGAGACGACCGACGGACTGATCTCGGAACTGGTACTCAGCGACGGCATCGTCTCGTTCAACACCTCGGCCGGCAAGGGCAATGCCCTCATCGCGGTTAAGGACCAGCAGGGCCGCATCATGTGGAGCTGGCATATCTGGTGTACGGACCTCCCCGCCGATCAGGTTTACATGGCCAATAAATACGGCAACAGCTATACCTTCATGGACCGCAGTCTGGGCGCCACATCGGCGCTGGACGACACCGGTTCGCTGGGCATGTCCTACCAATGGGGACGCAAGGACCCGATCCCCGGCTCGTCGAAATTCTACGACATGACCGAACCGACCCTCTACGGATCTGTAACCAAGGTGAGCGTCGCCGCTTCCGACGCATCCACCGGAACGATCGCCAATGCGATCCAGAATCCCGTAACCTTCCTCAAGGCGGCGGACTGGCTTTTCGCCGGACGCAACAACTACCTCTGGGGTAATCCGCAAGGCGAGGAAGAGCTGACCGCGACTCATCAAAAGTCGATCTACGATCCGTGTCCCCCCGGCTACAGGATTCCGGGCAAGGACGCCTTCTCGATCTTCACGAAGACGGGAGAAAACACCACCGACCCTGCCCAACACAACGTCGTAAACACAAGTCCGACCAAACGCGGATGGTATCTCTACTACGCAGCCACGGGTTCGGGCGAGCAGGCGTGGTTCCCCTACAACGGGTGCCGCTACTACAGCTCCGGCGCACTGAACCGCGGTTCGTTCTACTATTACTGGACCTCGGCTCCCTCCGCCGGAACGAAGAGCTGCTGTCTGGCATTCAAGAACGACTGGAAAGAGGTCGATCCGCTCTACACCTTCCAGCGCGGAAACGCCCAAACGATCCGCTGCGTCAAAGAATAACGACCGGAATCGTTCCCTGCGCAGACAGCATATCTGCGCAGGGGGCTGAACCGGCAAAGCAAAAACCTAAAAACAAACAAGATGATTCGTACATATAATGCGCTGCGCCGCAACTTACGGCTCTGGCTGATTCTCCCCGTACTCTTCGCAGGGATGGCGGGACCTGCCGGGGCGCAAACCAAAGGACATAAGGTTGTCGGCACCGTAATGGGTCCCGACAGCCTGCCGCTGCAAGGAGCCACCGTCATCATTAAAGAGGTGAACCGGGGCGCCGTATCCGATTCGAAAGGACGTTACGTCCTTTCGAACGTACCGCCGACCGCAAGTCTCGTGTTCTCTTTTCTGGGCATGGTGTCGCAGGAAGTTCCCGTAGGTCAGAAAACCGAGATAAACGTCGTGCTGACCGCCACCGACGCCCGTCTCGACGAAGTCGTGGTCGTCGGCTACAGCGAAGTGAAATACAAGGACCTGACGGGCAGCGTGGGACGTGCCAACGTCGGCGACATGCTCAAAACCGACGCCGGCAACATCGGCGAAGCCTTCGCAGGCCGCGTTGCCGGCGTGCAGGTAACTTCGAACGAAGGCATGCCCGGCGAAGAGATGAATATCGTCATCCGCGGCAGCAACTCCGTCACGCAGTCCAACTCACCGCTCTACGTCATCGACGGTTTCCCGCTGGAAGACACCTCGATGGGTGCCCTCAACCCCTCGGACATCGCTTCGATCAGCATTCTCAAAGACGCTTCAGCAACCGCGATATACGGCGCCCGCGCCGCCAACGGCGTGGTGATCATCACCACCAAACTGGGCACTCCCGGAACGACAAAAGTGACTTTCGACGCAAGCTGGGGATTCGCTCAGATATCCAAGAAAATCGACCTGATGAACGCCTATGAGTTCGTCACACTTCAGCAGGAGATCATGACCGAAGCCGACTTCAACAAAACCTATCTGGGCGAAGGGGGCACGATCGAGGATTACCGCAACGTAAAGAGCATCGACTGGCAGGATCAAATCTTCCGAACGGCTCCCATACAGAAGTACTCGGTCAATCTGTCGGGCGGCAACCGCTCCACGCGATTCAGCACGACGCTTTCCATGCTCGATCAGGACGGCATCATCAAAAATTCGAATTACAGCCGCTATCAGGGCCGCGCCACGATCGACCACCGCTTCGCCAAGAAATGGCACGTACAGGCGACGGCAAACTATTCGCGTATCCTGCAGACCGGCGACTCTCCTTCGCAGACCAACTACACGGGCAGCGCCAACCTGCTGCCCAACGTATGGAGCTACCGTCCGTTCGTGTCGGTCGGCGACGACGACCTGATCAACGAGTGGGTCGATCCCTCGATCAACCCGTCGCAGGATTTCCGGGTAAACCCGATCTACATCGTTTCGGACGAATACCGCAAACGCATCAACAACTATTTCAGGGCCAATGCCTATGTCGAATACGAAATCATCAAAGACTTGAAGCTCAAAGTCATGGGCGGATTCCTGACGGACGATTATTCGAATGAGCAATTCAACGGTTCGCGTTCGCGCACGGGTAACAAATACCGTTCGGACGGAGTCAATGCATCGGTGCAGAACAAATCGACCCAACAGTGGGTCAACGAAAACACCCTGACCTACAAGACCGCCTTCGACAAGGACGAAAAGCACAAATTCGACATTCTCTTGGGACAGACCATGCAGGGCAGCCGCTACAAAAATACCTACATGAAGGCCACGCATATTCCCAACGAGCATCTGGGCATCAACGGATTCGGCGAAGGCTCCCCGGTGGTTTCGACCTACAATTCGGCCGAATGGACGCTGATGTCGTTCCTGTCGCGCATCAACTACAACTACGACAACCGGTACTACTTCACGGCGACGTTCCGTGCCGACGGCTCTTCGAAGTTCGCCAAGAACAACCGCTGGGGTTACTTCCCGTCGGCCTCCGCCGCATGGAACATCTCCAACGAGAAGTTCCTCAGTCAGAACAAGGTCGTCTCCAACCTGAAACTCAGGGCCAGCTGGGGACAGACGGGCAACAACCGCGTTTCGGAATACGCATACCGGACGCAGATGTACGCCACGGAGGGGTCGGAGTACCCGTTCGACAACAGCAACACCACGGGCAACATCATCGTCAATCTGGGCAACCGGAACCTCAAATGGGAAACCACCACGCAGTGGGATGCGGGAGTCGATCTGGGACTGTTCCGCAACCGGCTTACGATCGCCGTGGACTGGTACCGCAAGATTACCTCTGACCTGCTGCTGTCCGCCGACATCCCACCCTCGTCGGGCTTCTCCACCAACACGATGAATATCGGTAAAGTCAGGAATCAGGGATGGGAATTCACGCTCCAGACCGAGAATTTCAACACGAAAAACTTCCGCTGGACGACCGATTTCAACATCGCTTTCAACCGCAACAAGGTGCTGGCGCTGTCGCACAATCAGGAGAGCATCGTCAATGTCATCTCCTACAACAACGCCTATATCACCAAAATCGGCAAGCCGATGGGCATGCTTTACGGCTATATCTACGAAGGGACTTACAAATACGACGACTTCGACAACGTCGACGGCAAATGGGTCCTCAAAGCCGACATTCCCGACAACGGCACCGGCCGTTCGGGCGTGCAGCCGGGCGACGCACGCTTCCGCGACATCAACGGCGACGGCACGGTCAATGCCGACGACTGTACGATCATCGGACGCGGCCAGCCGTTGCACACGGGAGGTTTCAACAACACCTTCGAATTCTTCGGTTTCGACCTGAACGTCTTCTTCCAGTGGAATTACGGCAACGACATCCTCAACGCCGCGCGCACGCAGTTCGTACGCGGCAAATCGGAGGTCGGCTACAACCGCTGGAAAGAGTACTGCGGACGCTGGACTCCCGAAAACCCGACAAGTGACATTCCGCGCGTGGGCGGCTGGGGTTCCTCCCAGTATTCGACCTTCGAAGTGGAAGACGGCTCGTTCCTGCGCCTGAAAAATCTCTCGCTGGGCTACACCTTGCCCTCCAAGATCACCAAGAAATTCTTCGTCCAGAAGCTGCGGGTCTACTTCTCGGCGCAGAATCTGGTGACATGGAGCAACTATTCGGGTTACGACCCCGAAGTTTCGACCAAAAATACGGCGCTCACTCCCGGATACGACTGGTCGGCCTACCCGCGCTCACGCGTCTACAACTTCGGAATCAACGTCGTATTCTAAAAACAACGATCATGAAAAAACTACTTTTTATATTCATCGCAGGCATAACGCTGGGTTCCTGCAATTTCTTCGACGTCGAGACTGCGGGTTTCGTATCGCCGGAAACCTCCTACAAGGACGAGGAGAGCGTTCAGAAAGCACTGGTCGGCGTTTACGCACCGCTGTCCGACCTGTCGTTCTACGGCCGGGACTGGTTCTACGCCTTCAACCTGCAGGACGACTTGAGTTACTACGACCGCAACTATACCAAACAGGAACTGTTTCTGAACAATTACACCTATACGAACGCGACGCTGAACAACCTCTGGGCGAATCTCTACACGGGTATCGACCGCGCCAACTCGTTCCTCGAATATATACAGGGCTCGCCGATCGACGAAACGCTCATCGCCCAGTACATGGGTGAAGTGCGATTCCTGCGCGCCTACTATTTCTTCACGCTTTCGAGCCTTTGGGGCGACGTGCCCTTACGCCTCAAATCGACCCGCGACACCGACATGGAGGCGCTTCAGATGCCCTCGACTCCGGCCGCGGAGGTTTTCGACTTCATCGTAACCGAAATGGAGGACGTCGTAGGACAGGTCAGGACGGCCGACCAGCTCAACGGACCGGGCCGCATCTCGAAATCGACCGTCCAAGGCATCCTCGCCCGCGTCTATCTGAAAATGGGCGGCTTCCCCCTCTACAAAGGCAAGGAGGCTTTCGAAAAGGCCGCATACTGGGCGCGCAAAGTCCGTAACAGCCGGCTTCACACGCTGAATCCCGACTACAAAGAGGTGTTCACCAACCTCAGCAAGGATATCTACGACCTCACCTACCGCGAAAGCATCTGGGAAATCGAATTCAAGGGTAACAATCAGGACGGCCACACCACGGGCGGCTGCGTCGGAAGCTACAACGGCGTTTACAACAACCAGAACGACGCCTACGGATTCGGTTACGGGTACGTATCGGTGACGCTCAAACTGTTCGACCTGTTCGACGATCCGAACGACGTGCGCCGGGACTGGAATATCTGCGAGTACTACTACCGCAACGGAGAGAAACTGTGGCGCAACCTCAACAACAAACAGTACGTTTACTGCAACGCAGGCAAATTCCGCCGCGAATACGAACTTTCCGACACGAAGGACAAGGACTACACGCCGATCAATTTTCCCGTGCTGCGCTATTCGGACGTACTGCTGATGCTGGCGGAAGCCGAAAACGAAGCTTACGGCGGTCCGACGACTCTGGCGTACGAATGTATCAACGAGGTGCGCCGACGGGCCAATTCCGACTATCCGGCTGTCGCAGGTCTCGGTCAGGAGGATTTCCGCCGGCTCGTCATCGACGAGCGGGGCCGCGAACTCTGCTTCGAAGGGCTGCGCCGTCTAGACCTGATCCGCTGGGGACTCTACGTCGAAGCCATGACCACGGAGCGCCGGGCGCAGGTGGCCGATCCCCGCTGGCACACGAACAAAAGCTATGCGGACGGAATCGCCGACTACACCGAGTACCGCCACAACTGGTATCCGATACCGAGCAAGGAACTGGCTACCAACTTCTCAATCAAACAAAATCCCTTATGGTAAAGGACTTAATCACCGATACGATGAAAAAGAATCTGATCATCACGTTTATTACGGCCCTTCTGTTGTGCCTGATCTCCTGCGGGGAGGTGCTGGAAGACGTTTCGTTCGGGGTGACTCCCGACAGCGGCAATGTCTATGAAGCCGGCAAAGAGGTATACTTCAACTTCAGCGGCAACCCCGACTACATCACCTTCTATTCCGGCGAAGCAGGACACAAATACGAATACGCCGGGAAAATCGACGGCGAGGGAACCGCCAATTACGGCATTCCGGTCAAAGCCATGAATGCCAGAACCGACAATTATTCATATATTTACGAAACCGCAGGGGAATACGACGCCGTATTCGTCGCCCGGAACGCCACGTTCGAAGGCGAAAGCCAAGTCGTCGCACGATTGAAAATAACGATCGCCGAACCTGCGGACAACGAATAAAACACTTCTGCGATGAACAGAAAAACACTTTTTACCGCCCTGCTGCTACTCCTCGGCCGAAACGTTTGTTGGGCCGGGGAGTCCGGCCCTGCGATCCGGTTCGCGGAAATCCCGGCCGGCTCGTTTTACATGGGTTCCGGCGGACCGGGCGCAGACTACGACGAGGCACCGATCCACAAAGTGTTCATCTCACGCCCCTTCCGGATGTCCGTCACCGAGATCACCAACGCCCAGTACGAAGCGTTCGATCCTTCGCACCGCGCCCTGCGCGGCAAACAGGGGTTTTCGAGCGGGGACGACGAAGCCGTAATCTTCGTGGACTGGCATCAGGCCGATGCGTTTTGCCGCTGGCTCTCCGAAAAGGAGGGCCGCACCTACAGGCTTCCAACCGAAGCCGAATGGGAATACGCGTGCCGGGCCGGCTCCTGCATGCACTACTCCTTCGGCGACCGGCTTCCCAAAGCGGCGTTGAAGAATCAGGAAGAGCATCACTCGTTCATCCCCGTCGATCTGACCGTAGCGCAGAGCGCGCCCAATGCCTTCGGACTGTACGACATGCACGGCAACGTCGAAGAGTGGTGTTACGACTGGTACGGCCCCTATTTCAGAGGCGACCAGACCGATCCGGTAGGATATGCCGACGGCTTTTACAAGGTGACGCGCGGCGGCAGCCATTCGACCCCCATCGAATACCTCCGCTCGGCCAACCGCATGGCCATGATCCCGGAAGACAAGCATTTCCTGACCGGATTCCGCATTGTCGAAGCGCCCTATCCGGCCACGAAGCCGGTTCCCGCTCCCACCGCCGCCGAACCTGTAGCGCAACACGTCGCACATTGGGCAGATATGAACGACCAACCGCGTTATTACACTCCCATTGAATACGTCATACCGCCGCAGATCTCCACAGCACCGATGTATCCCCACAACCATTGTCCGGCAGTCACGTGGTGCCGTAACGGCGACCTGCTCGCCGTCTGGTTCTCGACGATCAGCGAATTCGGCCGGGAAATGGCTATCTGGCACAGCCGCCTGCGCTGCGGAGCCGACTCGTGGGACGAAGCGAGCCTTTTGTGCAAGGTTCCCGACCGCAACATGACCGGATCGTCGCTCCGGTGCGATCCCGACAGCGGCCGCATCTATCTGCTCAACGGCGTCGAAGCCGGCGGCTGGTGGCGCAATCTGGCGCTCATGGCGCAGACCTCGGACGACAACGGCGCGACATGGAGCCGCCCACAGATCGTCTCCCCGGAACATACTCCGGGACATCAGGTCATCGCCGGCATGATCCGCAGCAGCGAAGGCTGGCTCATCAATGCCTGCGACGGAGGCCCCGACAACAACGAAGGTTCGGTAATTCAAATCAGCCGCGACGACGGCCGCAGTTGGACATCTCCCTGCGGGGAAAAGCCCGAAGAGTTCGAAGCGGGACGCACCGGCGGCATGATCGCGGGTATCCACGCCTGCGTTGTCCAGCTCAGGGACGGCTCGCTGATGGCGTTCGGCCGCGGCAACGACGTCGCCGATGCGAAGGGGCGCCGCCGAATGACCCGGAGCATCTCCGGCGACATGGGCAAAACATGGCGTTACCAAGCCTCTCCGTTCCCGCCGATTTCAGGCGGCCAGCGCTGTACTATGATCCGGCTGAAAGAGGGGCCGATCGTATTGGTATCCTTCACCCACCACCCCCTGCGTCCGCCCAAGGACGAAGACCGGATGCGTTTGGGCGGGAAGATCAAAAGCGGCATGTTCGCCGCCGTGTCCTATGACGAAGGCAAGACGTGGCCCGTCCGCAAACTCATCACCGACGGACAATACCGGTTCATGGACGGCGGGGCATGGACCGGCTTTTTCGAAACGGACGCCGACCGGGCCGAACCACGGGGATACCTGACGATGACGCAGTCGCCCGACGGAATAATCCACCTGCTGAGCAGTAAAAACCACTACCGTTTCAACCTCAAATGGCTGGAACAAAACGATTAAAAGACCTGCACGATGAATAAGACGATCCGATGCGGCCTGCTCCTGACGGCCGTGACGCTGAGCTGCACGGCGGGGTTCGGCCAGCAGCCCACGTTATTCACCAACAATTACGACCCAAAGGCCGAAATCCCGAAGCTGGATGCGGAGAAGAGCGTAATCTACGACCCGGTCCGTACATGGACCTACTCGCACCACCCTTCCGTCGCCTTTTTCAAAGGCACCTTTTACGCCGTCTTCTCGAACGGACCCGAAGGCGAAGACGAGTGCGGCCAGCGGATCATGCTCGCCACCTCGGAAGACTTCACCGACTGGAGCGAACCACGGGTCATACTCTCTCCGGGCGAGGGCGAGTTCGGACAGACCAAGATACTCACGCCGGGCGGCATCACCGTAATCGGCGGCAAGCTGACGCTCTACTACACGGAAAACGACAACGACGGCGTTTCGAACAAACGGATAAAGGCGACGCTGTTCGCCATCACGAGCGAAGACGGCCGGACATGGTCCGAGCCGGTCAATCTCTCGATCCGCGTATTCCCATGCCACCGGCCGCTGACGCTCTCCAACGGCCGTATCATCCTCACGGGCAACACGCTGGTCTATTACACCGACGATCCCTCCGGCACCGGCAAATGGAACCGCTGCCGCATGGAGGTTCCCAAATATCAGGACGGGGCCGTAACCTTCGAGCAGGTACACCCTTCGCTCTGCGAAGGCGCACTATTCGAACACAACGACGGTCAGGTTTTCTGTCTGCTCCGCAGTACGGGCAAAACCTATGACGGCTACCTGTGGCAAATGCAGAGTACCGACGGCGGAATTTCGTGGACGTCGCCCGTAAAAAGCCGCTTTACGGACAACAACACCAAATCGTTTTTCGGCAATCTGCCCGACGGACGCTATTTCTACGTCGGAACCCCAGACACTTCCCGTCCGGGAGAACGCTACCCGCTGGTGCTGGCCCTCTCCGAAGACGGCTACAACTTCGACAAAACCTTCATCCTTTCCGACGACAGATATACCCAGCAGTACAAAGGCCGCTGGAAAGGCGGCGATTACGGCTATCCGTACGCCATGGTTCACGACGGCTATATCTACGTCATCGTCTCGCGCCGCAAGGAACGCATCGAAATAATCCGTATCGAAATCGACGCCCTGCAATGAGAAACGCCGTTATCGCCATAGCCGGACTATTCGGCCTGCTTCTGCCGGCCTGCGGCGGGGACGGGAACGAAAGCCCTCCGCCCGCACCGGGAGCCGAACCAAAGGGAACAGACCGTATCTCCATTTTCAGAAATGCGTACGATCCCGCCGCTGACCTGCCGCGCATCGAACCTGAACACGCCGTAATTTACATGCCGTCCGGCAACTGGAGCTATTCCCACCACCCCTCGGTCACCTATTTTCAAGGCGCCTTTTATGCCGTCTATTCGAACGGCATGCGAGGCGAGGACGAGCCGGGGCAACGGCTGATGATCGCCTCCAGCCGGGACTTCATCCGCTGGAGCGTTCCGCAGCTCCTCGCGGAACCGTCCGACGGCGACTACGGCACCAAGAAAATTCTCACTCCGGGCGGCATCCGGGTCTGCGACGGCAGGCTGACTGTCTATTATACGGAAAATGACAACGACGGCACGAGCAACGCCCGGCTGAATCCGCAGCTCTACGCCGTGACATCGCCCGACGGCAAGACATGGACACGGCCGGTATCGCTCGGACTGGCCATATTTCCCAGCCACGCCCCGCTGCGGCTCTCGACCGGACGGCTGGCGATGACCTGCAACCGGGCGTTCTATTACTCCGACGATCCGGCGGGGCTGCGCGGCTGGCATAAATGCGGCACGGCGGCGCAGGACCAGACCGGGCAGGTCACCTTCGAACAGATCCGGCCGTCATTGTGCGAAGGCGAGCTGTTCGAGCATGCCGACGGCACGCTGTACTGCCTTTTCCGGAATTCGTCCACGCCCTACGACGGCTATCTCTGGCAGGCGCAAAGCTACGACGGCGGGCGCAACTGGACCATGCCCGTACGCAGCGATTTTTCGGACAACAACACCAAGTCGTTTTTCTGCGCCCTGCCCGACGGACGCTATCTCTACATCGGCACGCCCGACAACACCCGTCAGGGCACCCGTTATCCGCTGGTGCTGGCCCTCTCCGAAGACGGGTTCAATTACGACAAATGCTACATCCTCTCCGACGACCGCTACACCCGGCAATACGAAGGACGCTGGAAAAGCGGCGATTACGGTTATCCGTTCGCCTACATCCGCGAAGGCTGGATTTACGTCATAGTTTCCCGACAGAAGGAGCGGATGGACGCCCTGAAATGTAAAATTTCCGATCTAAGATGAAAACCAAACACTTATTAGCGCTACTGCTGCTTGCCCTCCTCCCGCTTCCGCTGACGGCCGACATCCGGCTGCCGGCCATTATCGGGGACAACATGGTGCTCCAGCAGCAGGCCGACGTCCTGTTGTGGGGTGAAGCCTCGCCCCGCTGCAACATCACGCTCGAACCGTCGTGGAGCCAAAACGTCTACACGACCCGGACCGACGACGACGGCAACTGGAAAATCACGCTGCCGACAATCGCGGCGGGCGGCCCCTACGAAATCGCCATCACGGCAGGGAAAGACACGAGAACGCTGAAAAACGTCCTGCTGGGCGAAGTCTGGCTCTGCGGCGGACAGTCGAATATGGACGTCAGTTTCCGGGGACTGGCCAATCAGCCCGTCGCCGATGCCGCCGACGAAATACTGGATTCAGCCTATCCCGACCTGCGCCTGTTCCGTGTGAAGCGCGACTTCAGCCTTCAGCCCCGGCACGACTGCCGGGGGAGTTGGACAGTCTCGTCGCCTGAATCGGCCGAAACGTTCAGCGCCGTCGGCTTCCTCTTCGGCCGCATGCTCCACCAGCGGGAGAAGGTGCCCGTCGGCATGATCGTATGCGCATGGGGCGGCTCCGAAGTCGAAGCATGGATGAGCCGCGAAAACCTGATGCGATTCGCCGGGGTCCGGTTCCGCGAATCCGCAGACCTGCGGACCGCCAACGTCACCCCGACTGCCCTGTACAACGCCATGTTGCTGCCCATAAGCGGCTACACGATCAAGGGGTGCATCTTCTATCAGGGCGAAGCCAACATCACCGACCCGACGGCCTACCGCATGCGGTTCCCGGCCATGGTCGCCGAGTGGCGCGCGCGCTGGGATGCGGAGTTCCCGTTCTTTTACGTTCAGCTCGCCCCCTACGGCTATACCAATATGGGCTGGTCCCCCGACCAGACGCAGGCGGCGCGTTTTCGCGAAGTGCAGCAGCAGTGCATGTCAGACATTCCCCGCAGCGGCATGGTAGCCACGACCGATATCGGAGCCGTCCACACCATCCATCCGCCCGACAAGAAAACGGTCGCCAAACGTCTGCTTTACCTCGCCTACGCCCGCTGTTACGGCTACAAGGGCTTCGAATGTTCCGGCCCCATATACAAGTCGATGGAGATTCAGGGCGAAAACATCGCCCTCTCGTTCGACCATGCGCCTTACGGCGTCAGCTCCTACGGAGAGCCGCTCGCAGGATTCGAGATCGCCGGCGAAGACCGGATTTTCCACCCAGCCGAAGCTTGGCTTAAAGGCCGCTCCACGGTCATTGTACACAGCGGCGAGGTCAAAGCGCCCATCGCAGTACGCTACTGCTATAAAAACTATACATACGGAAATCTTTATAATAATTACGGCATCGTCGCACCCCCGTTCCGCACAGACGACTGGAACGAATAAAACACACAGCATATGTTCTCAAAAACCATTCTCAGCATGATCGCGTCGGCCATGCTCTTCACCGGAAGCGTCGCTGCCGCAGAACCCGTCCGCATCATCTTCGAAACAGACATGGGCAACGACGTGGACGACGTGCTCGCTCTGGACATGCTCTACAAATATCAGGATGCGGGCAAAATCCGGCTTCTTCTGATCTCCAACAACAAAGGCAACGCCTATTCGGCGCCGTTCATCCACCTGATGAACGACTTTTACGGCTGGTCCGGAATTCCCGTAGCCAGCTCCCCTGCCGAACTGCTTCCCCAGCAAAAGGAGAAACAGCCCAGCTACGTCGAAGTCGTCGCCGCCTCAGGCATCTTTCCGGTATCTTCGGCGGAGACATTCGATTCCGTGGAAAAATACCGGCAGATCCTCGCGGCACAACCCGACCGCAGCGTCGTAATCGTTTCCGTCGGCTTCCTGTCCAATCTCAAACGGCTGCTGGATTCGGCTCCGGACAGATACAGCGAACTGCCGGGCAGAGAACTCGTCGCCCGCAAAGTCCGGCTGCTGACCATGATGGGCGGCAACTTCGACGGCCAGCGGCGCAGGGAATTCAACATCCGCATAGACATTCCCGCAGCCCGCGCCGTCTTCGGCCGTTGGCCGACCGACATACTGGTCAGCCCGTGGGAAGTGGGCGGGCAGATTTTCTATCGCTGCGCGGTGCTCGACAAGATCAGCTATGCCGCACAACATCCGCTCAAAATGGCCTATGCCAGCTATCTTCCCCTGCCCTACGACCGCGAATGCTGGGACCAGACCGCCGTCATGGCAGGCGTCGAAGCCCCTGAAAAATGGTTCGGGCTTTCAGCCCGCGGAGAAGTCGAAGTGGACGACGACGGACGCACGGAATTCACCCCCGCGCCCAACGGACGCATCCGGATCTTGCAGACGACTCCCGGACAAAGAAAAAAAGCGGAAAAATATATCATGAAACTCGTCGGGCAGACTCCTGAAAAATACACGAACCGGAAATAACCTTCCGGCGGAATACACCTCAAGCGACAGCGGCGGCAGAAATTTCTGCCGCCGCTGTGCGTCTGCCCACAACGTCGCGGAACCGTCGGTTTTTACTAATATTTTCACATAATTAACGCCGATTAAATAACTTTTCGTTATTAATTCTGGTATTTTAATTAAAAATTTCTTAGATTTGTAGAAATTGGATAACACCACGATCTTATGGCACAACGGGAACTACTACTCGGAGACGAAGCCCTCGCACTGGGCGCGCTCCACGCCGGACTGTCGGGCGTCTATGCCTATCCGGGCACGCCCTCGACCGAAATAACCGAATTCATTCAGGGTCATCCGCTCACCGCCGAGCGCGGCGTGCACTGCACTTGGTCGGCCAATGAAAAGACCGCCATGGAGGAGGCCCTCGGCATGTCGTTCGCCGGAAAACGGGCGCTGGTCTGCATGAAGCACGTGGGCATGAACGTCGCCGCCGACGCATTCGTCAATTCGGCGATGACCGGCGCCAACGGCGGGCTGGTTGTGGTCGCGGCCGACGACCCTTCGATGCACTCGTCGCAGAACGAGCAGGACTCGCGCTTTTACGGCCAGTTCGCCCTCGTGCCGACCTTCGAACCTTCGAACCAGCAGGAGGCCTACGACATGGTGCAGGCGGCCTTCGACTTCTCGGAGAAGTACCGTATTCCCGTACTGATGCGTCTGACGACCCGCATGGCCCATTCGCGGGCCGTGGTCGAAGTCGCCGGTGTCCGCGCCGAGAACGAACGCTCCTACCCCACCCAAACGCGCCAGTGGGTGCTGATGCCGGGCAATTCGCGCGTAAGGTACAACACGCTGCTCGACGACTACGCCCGGTTCGAGACCGAAGCCGCCGAGAGCCGCTTCAACCGCTATACGGACGCCCCCGACAAATCGGTCGGCATCATCGCCTGCGGCATCGCCCACAACTACCTCGCGGAGAATTATCCCGGCGGCTGTCCGCATCCCGTGCTGAAAATTTCGCAGTATCCGCTTCCGGCCTCACTCGTACGCCGCATGGCGTCGGAGTGCGGTTCGCTGCTCATCATCGAAGAGGGACAACCCGTCGTCGAGCAGGCCGTGCGCGGTATCCTGCCCGCACCGCTCGATATTCGCGGCCGCATGACGGGCCAGCTGCCCCGCACCGGAGAACTTACGCCCGACAGCGTGCGCGCCGCACTGGGACTCGCGCCGCACGCCACGCACGCGGCCAGCCAAATCGTCGTGCCGCGTCCGCCGGCCCTTTGTCAGGGCTGCGGCCACCGGGACGTCTACACGGCTTTGAAGGAGATTGCGGACGAATACGAAAACGCCAAGGTATTCAGCGACATAGGCTGTTATACGCTGGGCTGGCTGGCCCCGTTCCACGCCATCGACACCTGCGTCGATATGGGCGCTTCGATCACGATGGCCAAAGGAGCCGCCGACGCGGGCGTATATCCGTCGATCGCCGTCATCGGCGACTCGACCTTCACCCATTCGGGCATGACGGGACTGCTGGACGCCGTAAACGAGCGCAGCAACATCACGGTCATCATCTCGGACAACCTGACGACGGGCATGACCGGCGGACAGGATTCGGCCGGCACGGGCCGTCTGGAGCAGATATGCGCCGGCATCGGCGTCGATCCGGCCCATATCCGCGTCGTGGTGCCCCTTCCCAAAAACCGGGAAGAGATGAAAGCCATACTCCGCGAGGAGATCGCCTACGACGGGGTTTCGGTCGTCATCCCCCGCCGCGAGTGCATCCAGACCGCCAAACGCCACAACGCCGCCAAACAGAAACAATAGGGCCGACGGCACCGACGGCGGCAAACACGCGACAGGAAAAAACGCGGCAACGAACACCAACCAGCAAACAACGGAACACTTATGAAAAAGGACATCATACTTTCGGGCGTGGGAGGACAGGGCATCCTCTCGATCGCCACCGTCATCGGCAAAGCGGCCCTCGACGCGGGCCTCAGCATCAAGCAGGCCGAAGTCCACGGCATGAGCCAGCGCGGCGGCGACGTACAGTCGAACCTGCGCATCGCGTCGGGCGAAATCGCTTCGGACCTCATTGCGCGGGGCGTCGCCGACATCATCATTTCGCTCGAACCGATGGAGGCCCTGCGCTACCTGCCGTGGCTTTCGAAGGAGGGGTGGGTAATCACCAACACCGCGCCGCTGATCAATATCCCGAACTATCCCGATACGGAAGCCCTCCGGCGCGAGCTCGACGCACTGCCGCACGTCGTGGCGCTCGACGTGGACGCCATTGCCAAGAGCGCGGCATCGCCCCGCGCCGCCAACATCGTACTGCTGGGCGCAGCGGCGCCGTTTCTGGGCATCGACGCCGAGAAGCTCGAAGCCGGCATCCGCGCCATCTTCGCCCGCAAAGGTCAAGAGATCGTAGAGATGAACCTCGCGGCGTTCCGCGCAGGATACCAATACGCACAAAAACAGACCGAATAATGGAACGGCTTCCACTCGACCGCTCCGTGCTCGACTCCGCGCTGGAGCGCATGGACATCGCCGACATCGCGCAGGCGACCATCCGCCAGTCGGGCGACATCGCCCGCATACTGGAAAACGAAACGGGAACGGAATTCCTGCACCTCGAAATGGGCGTTCCGGGACTCCCGCCCGAACAGGTCGGCGTCGAAGCCGAATGCAAAGCCCTCCGGCAGGGCGTGGCGTCGCAGTACCCCAGCATGTCCGGCATCCCGGAACTGAAGGAGCAGGCTTCGCGTTTCATCCGCGCGTTCCTCGACATCGGCATTGCACCGCAAGGCTGCATTCCGACCGTCGGCTCGATGCAGGGCAGTTTCACACTGTTCCTGCTCTGCTCGCAGCTGGACCCGAAAAAGAACAAAATCCTCTTCATCGACCCCGGATTCCCCGTACAGCGCAATCAGGTGCATATCCTCAATATCCCGCACGCTTCGTTCGACATCTACGAGTACCGCGCCGAAAAGCTGGGTCCCAAGCTGGAAAGCTACCTCGCGCAGGGCGACGTGGCGGCCATCGTCTACTCCAACCCCAACAATCCAGCATGGATATGTCTCACGGAAGAGGAGCTGCGCACCGTCGGCGAACTGGCGAGCAGGTACGACGCCATCGTCATCGAGGATCTGGCCTACCTCTGCATGGACTTCCGCAAACCGCTGGGACGGCCTTTCGAAGCGCCCTATCAGTCCAGCGTCGCCCGTTATACGCAGAATTATATCCTGATGATCTCCGGGTCGAAGATATTCAGCTACGCCGGACAGCGCATCGCCGTCGCGGCGATCTCCGACGCGCTCTACACCCGCCAGTATCCCGCGCTCCGGGAGCGTTACGGCATGGCCCGTCTGGGCGACGCCTATGTGCTGACGATCCTCTATGCGGCATCGTCGGGCACGAGCCATTCGGCCCAGTACGCCCTCGCGGCCATGTTCCGCGCCGCGGCCGACGGCCGGCTGGATTTCGTGGCCGAAACGTCGGAATACGCACGCCGCGCACGGCTGACCAAGGAGCTGTTCCTGCGCCACGGTTTCCGCATCGTCTACGACAAGGATCAGGACGAAGCGGTAAGCGACGGCTTCTTCTACACGGTCGGCTACGGCAACCTGACCAGCTCGGAGCTGCTGAGCGAACTGCTGCTCTACGGCATCTGCGCCATTTCGCTCACCACGACCGGCAGCCGCCAGCCGGGAATCCGCGTCTGCGTCTCGCAGCTCAACCGCCCCGAACAGTTCGACCTCTTGGAAGCCAGACTAACCGCCTTCGGGCAAAACCACCGATAAGCCTATGCAATTCACGACAGCCGCCGAAGCCGCAAAGCTCATCCGATCGCACAGCAGCGTCTACATTCAGGGTAGCACCTCGATTCCCGAAGTGCTGGTCCAAGCCATGACCGACCGTGCCGATGAACTCACCGACGTAAAGATCTACTCCGGATTCGCCGTCGGACGGGCCGATGCCCCCTATTGCAGACCCGAATACAAAGACACGTTCCTCGTAAACAGCCTTTTCGTCGCCAACAACATCCGACGCTGGCTGGCCGCAGGTTACGGCCAGTCGATCCCGGCTTTTCTGGGTGAGATTCCGGGGCTTTTCCGCGACGGCACGCTGCCCGTCGACGTGGCGATCCTCAACCTTTCGCGCCCCAACGAGGAGGGTTACTGCTCGTTCGGCGTATCGGCCGATCTGGCCGTTTCGGCCGTGGAGTGCGCCAAAACCGTCATCGCACAGGTCAATACGGCCATGCCGTTCTCTTACGGCGACGCCGTGATTCATCTTTCGCGCGTGGCGGCGGCCGTTGAGGTCGACGATCCGCTGGTCGAAGTTCCCTCGGCCACGCCCAGCGAAATCGAAAGCAGGATCGGCGGCTACATCGCCGAGCTGATCCCCGACGGCGCCACGCTTCAGATCGGCGTGGGCGGCATTCCCAACGCCGTTCTGGCAGCTCTCACGGGCCACAAGCACCTCGGCCTGCACACCGAAGCGATGACCGACGGGGTCCTGCCGCTCTTGGAAAGCGGCGTAATCGACAATTCGCTGAAAAAGGTCATGCCCGGCACGACCGTCGCGTCGCTGGCCCTCGGCTCGCGCCGTCTGTACGATTATATGGATTACCGCAAAGACCTCGTAATGAAAGACGTGGCGTGGACCAACGATCCGTTCCGCATCCGCGAAAATCCCCGTGTCATGGCGATCAATTCGGCCGTTGAGGTGGATCTCACAGGACAGGTGTGCGCCGACTCGGTCGGAGAACGCATTATCTCAGGCGTGGGCGGCCAGCACGACTTCATGTACGGCGGAGCGCTCTCGGAGGGCGGCAAAACCTTCATCGCCATCCCCTCGACCACCCCGAAGGGCGAATCGAAGATCAAAGCGCTGCTGACGCCCGGCGCGGGCGTCGTCACGACCCGCCACATGGTCCAGCACGTGGTCACCGAGTACGGCGTGGCGCACCTGAGAGGCCGCAACCTCGCCGAGCGCGCCCGTGCGCTGATCTCCGTCGCCCACCCCTCGGTGCGCGAAGAGCTGGAAAAAGCCGCCTGCGAACGCTTCGGCTACACGTTCCTGCGGATTAAGTAAATGCACGAAGACAGCAACAGTACAGGCCGCACGTTACCTCTGCGGCCTGTATTGTGTTCTGCGGTGTCCTGCCATGCAGTTTCCGGCCGGAAAACCGGGCGAAAACAAAATAAAAGGCGAACTTTGCCCGTTACCACACAAAAAAACTGAGAATCTATGCACTGGAAATACCTCCTTTTCGACCTCGACGGCACGCTGACCGACCCGATGCAGGGCATCACCCGCTCGGTGCAGTACGCCCTGCGGCACTTCGGGATCGAAGTCGAGGACCTGACGACGCTCTGTCCCTTTATCGGACCGCCGCTGCGGGATTCGTTCCGCGAATTTTACGGCATGACCTCCGCCCAAGCCGACGAGGCGTCCGAAAAATACGGCGAATACTTCAGCCGTCAGGGAATCTTCGAAAACAAGCTCTACGCGGGAATTCCCGAACTGCTGTCCGCCCTGCAGGCGCAGGGCGCGACGCTGGCCATCGCCACCTCCAAACCCGACTTTCTGGCCGAACGGATCGCCCGGCATTTCGGGTTCCGCGACCGTTTCACGCTCATCTGCGGCGGAACGGCCTACGGTCCCTGCTCGACCAAAGCGGGCGTAATCCGCGAGACCCTCGCACAACTGCGCATCGACGATCCGTCGCAGGCCGTCATGATCGGCGACCGCCGCTTCGACATCGAGGGAGCCGCGGCCGCAGGCGTAGAGTCGATCGGCGTATTGTGGGGGTACGGCAGCCGCGAAGAGCTGGAAAAGGCCTGTCCCGGTTACCTCGCAGCCGACATCCCGGAACTGCGGCGTCTGCTTGCATAGCGCACCGCCCCCGTATTCCCTGCGCGGCCATACGCCGCGCCCCCCCTAACCGGGGAAACTCCCCGTCGCGCAAACACCGTAACCGCCCCCGTCGCGGCAGACACGTCCGACGCCGCCCTCGCCCACCTGCCGCCATTACAACACCAAAAGACGCCCGCGGCAACCGCAGGCGTCTTCATCTATCCGAAAACCCGGAGTCCCCGGCAGAGCCGGGGCCGATCCGATTCCGAACTATTTTTCAAATTTCATTTCGTCCAGCAGCCAGTCCGCCTCGGCATATTTGTCGATAATCCACATCACATAGCGGATATCGACACAGACCGTACGCGCCAGATCGGGATGGAACCACACGTCGCCGGCCATCGACTCGCGGTTGCCGTCGAAGGCCAGTCCGATCAGCCGTCCACGGCCGTCGAGCACGGGACTGCCCGAATTACCGCCCGTGATGTCGTTGTCGGTCAGGAAATTGACGTAGAGCGTACCCTTTTCGCCCCAGCGGCCCCAATCCTCAGCGGCAATCAGCCGTTTCATGCGGTCGTCGACCCGGAATTCATACTCGTCGGGGTTGTATTTCTCCATATAACCCGCAATCGTCGAGCGCGAATCGTAATGCACGCCGTCCGACGGATTCAGGGGCACGACACTGCCGTAAGTCAGGCGCATGGTCGAATTGGCGTTGGGATACTGCGCAATCCCTTCCGAAGCGCGGAAGTCGTAGAGCAGGCCGGCATAACGGCTTTCGGCCTTGCCCACCTGCGCGCGAACCCGTCTCTCGGCCTTGTCCACCCCGCCCGTAAACCGCTGCACCCGCACCGACTCGGTGAGTCTGACCAGCGGATCGCGGCGCATCTCGGCGACCGAGCGGTTCCGTTCGAAATAGGCGTCGTAACGGTCGGGATCGCTGCAGAACGACGCATCGAACGCTTCGCGCGCCATCCGGTCGGCATCGCCGCCCGCCGCATCGTACATCTCGGTCAACTGTTCGCCCCACATCTCGCGCGGCACATGCTTCGTGAAGTTCACGATCATCTTCGCCAGCAGGTCGCGGTCGGTCTCGACATCGTAGTTGCGGCGCAGACGGCCGCTTCCGGCAACCACGCTCTGCGCATCCTTCGAGTCGATCTTCAGCGAATCCAGCTTCAGACGGTCCAGCTTGCCGAGGTACGACGACACGCGGTTGGCCACCAGCAGCGCCTCGCTCGGACCGAGCCACGCCTCGCGGAAATAGTTGAGACTGCGTTCGGCGGCCCGGCGGCCCTCGTAACCGCGTTCAAGATCGGCAAGCAGCCCGCCGTTTTCGGCCCTGCGCGCCGAATCGGCCTCGATCCAACGCTGCAGACGCTCCTCTTCGGCCTTACGGATCGACTCCACGTCGAAACGGCAAAGACACTTGTTCTCCCACTTGGCGTAATCGGCATAGTTGCTCAGCCCGAAATAGGAGTCGGAATACTTCATGCGCACCTTCGGATCGCGCTCCATATGGCGCTTAAGAATATCCATCCGGTCGTGGCGGTTGGCCACGACGACGGGATTCTTGACACGCTGTTTCTCGGCCACGGCGAACGATGAAGCGTAACGGTTCGTATGGCCCGGAAATCCGATCACCATCGCAAAGTCGCCGTCGTGCACGCCGCCCGTCGCAATACGCAGTACGCGGCGGGGCTTGAGCGGCACGTTGCCGGCGGAATACTCCGCAGGACGTCCCTCCGCGTCGGCATACACCCGGTAGAGCGTAAAGTCACCCTTGTGCTGGGGCCAGCCCCAGTTGTCGTGATCGCCGCCGAAAGCACCCAGCGTGACAGGCGGAGTTCCGACCAGCCGCACGTCCTTATAGACGTCGTAATAGAACATCAGGTACATTTTGCCGCCCCACATCGAGTAGCACGACACCTCGTGTTCGGTCTGCGCGGCATAACGGTCCTCGATCTCCTTATACACGCGGCGCATGCCCATTATGCCCCATTTTCCTTCGGCCATCATGCCGCTGCGGATCGCCTCGACCTCCTCGGTCACATCTACCACCTTGCGCAGGAACCACACGGTCTTGCCGGCCACGGGAATCTCCTCCCCGCGCGTACGAGCCCAGAAACCCGTTTCGAGGTAGTTGTGTTCGGGCGTCGAAAGGGCGCAGATGTCGCTGAACGCGACGTGGTGGTTGGTTATCATCAGCCCTTCGTCGGAGATCATGCTTCCCGTTCCCATGCCGCCGTCCACGGCGACTACGGCGTCGGCGAGCGCCGAAGTCTGCTCGTTGTAAATCTCCTTGTCCTTTATCTTCAACCCCTTGGACTTCATCTGAGGGTAAATCTCCCCCAGCCGGTTGATCAGCCACATGCCTTCGTCGGCCACGGCGGTCTGCATGCAGAGCAGCACGACGGCCAGACAGGCTATCCATCTTCTCATATCTTTCATCTTCATAAAACGGGAGGAAACCGTCAGCCGATCCCCTCCCGGTCATTTTATTCGGTTACGGTCTTGCCCGGATTGGTGAACTTCAGCCGCGGATCCGCCTCCTTAAAGGTCCCGTCGGCCATGCGGAGCGTCCACTTCTCGGCTTGGAAAATCTCCTTCCAGAGCTTCTCGTCGTTCCACATCGACTTCACATAGTGAATACGCATGACGGGCGTCAGGTCGCGCAGCACGAAGTCTACGGAGACAATGCCCTCCGAACACGAAAGGAAGCTCTTGAAATAGGGGAACGCATTGCGGATCGGCATCTTCTCGATACCGGGGAACGCCATCTCGTAGACAGCCTTCGGGAACTCGCCGTCGTCGCCCCACTTCTCGATGTTGGCAATGAACCTGCCCGCCTGCTTCTCCACGTCGCGGAACATGATCTGCGCGAACTCCTCGCGCGAAACCTGCCCGGCGACCGCATAGCTCTTGAGCACGGTGTGCATCGGAATCACCTTTTCGCCCTCCTTGGCCGGAATCACCAGCTCTTTGGCGTCGATCGCCTCCTCGAACATCTTTTCGGTAATGCCGGCGGCGGGATCGGCGTAGACCGTCACATCCACGGGGCAGGCGAATTCGGAGGTGAAGCCGTATACGCCCTTGATCTTCTGCAGCACCATGCCGAAGTAGATCATATCCATCCGGTCGTGGAGTCCCTCGACGCCGAGTTTCACCACGTCGAGCATCGGCACGTTCTCGCCCGGCATGGCGTATTTACGCAGCGTCGGAGCGAAAATCGCGGCCTGAATCTTCAGCGTGTCGGTCTTGGCGGGGTCGAACAGCACCTCGACGCCGTGACGGCGGACGAAGGTCTTCACGCCGTAAACACCCGGCACGGTCTGCATCTTGGCCGAGAAGGCCTTCGAAGAGCCGAAGCACTTGATCGTCTGCAATCCCTCCATCTCGAAGGTCTGCAGATTCTCGACCTGCTCGTAATCGCCCCATTTCTCGTCGATCGTGGGCAGCTCCATCGTGGAACCCATCCACACGGCGATGAAGAAGAGCACGACGGCCAGCAGTCCCGGCACCCAGCGCAGCGAACGGCGGCCGTTGACCTGCAGGGCGTCCTTCGTACAGGAGCCGATACAGTTGCCGCAAAGCGTGCAATCGACGTGCTTCACCTTCACGTAGTCGTGGATCGGCAGCTGATAGGGGCACTTTTTCTCGCAGAGACCGCAGTTGTTGCAGGTGCGGATGTCACGCTCGATGTACATCAGCGGGAAGACGCAGCTGCGCATCTTGACGATCTCGACGACATATGCGGCCAGACATGCGCCGCCGATGGTCCAGACCCATGCGTTCGCAACGCCCAGCATGCCGAGAATCCAGCCGCCGAGAGCCGCGATGACGAACAGCAGCGTGAATTTGAAAATGTTGCTGGCCGCCCCCAGCGGACAGATATACTTGCACCAGAACATCTTCACCACGAAGCCGCCCAGCAGCAACAGCGTAAGGCTCGTGAGCGACATCCAGAGCACGATCTCGCCCTTGAATCCCGTAGCCACGGCATAGAACGGATCGAGTTTCTTGCAGAACAGCTCGCTCGACGAGAGCGTGAAATAGAGGATCGTGAAGAGCAGCACGTACTTCACCACGCGCAGCAGTTTGTCTACGATGCTGCCCGACGGAACCTCGACCTGCAGATGCAGTTTCTTTCCGGCGCGGCCCATCCATTCGCCGACGGTGCCCAGCGGACAGAGGTAGCCGCAGAAAAGTTTGCTGAACAGGATCACTCCCACGGCGAGCACGAGGCCCATCATGATCTGGAGCATAGACATCGAGCAGGCCAGCGAGTTGTTCACCAGATAGGTTCCGAAAGCCTGCAGACCGCCGAAGGGACAGTAAGCCTCGACATCGACGGGTTTTTCGCTGAAGTTGGCCCAGAGCACCGTGCCTGCAATGGCGGCCAGTACGCCCCACTGCAGGATGTGCTTCAGGTAATTGGGTTTGCGTTTCATGTATCGTTAAGTATTGTGTTTGTGTGTGCGGAGCGGGTTATTCCCTGTCCTTGATACAGCGGACGGGAGCGGCGCAGTAACCGCCTTGGTATGCGACCGTTATACGGTTGAAACTCTTGTTGTAGGTGATCATGCCGGCATAATACTGAATGTTCTTAATGCCGCTGGCCGGGTCGTCGGCCGTATTGTAGGTAACCTTATAGCCGGTCGAACTGGGGAAATACCCCATGCCGAACGCCGAGGCGTCGGCAGCCGAGGCTGTCGCCATATAGGCCGGAGTCGCCGTGACATTTGCCGCATTGACATAACCGCAGCCTGCGATGTTAAACCCGTCTTTATTGAGCTTAACGATCGAACCGCCGCTCTGCGTCTGTTCGAAATAGGGCGACGTCGGATCGGTGAGGTTGCCGCTGCCGACACCCGCCAGTTTGAGCCATTCGGCCATCGTCGGGATATGCCATCCTTCGGGGCAAATACCCCGCGCCCCTTCATACTGGTCGAAATTGTCACCCGTCATGTCGCCGGTCATCCCCAGCATCACCGGATAGCTATACAGCAGACCGTTGCTTTCGACGAGCGACGGATCGGCCGCTTTAGACAGATTGCACGGATACCATACGCCGCTGCCATCCTTCGGGTCGCTCGATATGGTTTTGCCTTCGGGCACGTAGCGCAGGTTTTCGGCCATCCACGTACGGCCGTCCTTCAGGGTCACGATCTCGTACTTCACGCCGCCCCATTCGACGGTCGGGGTCTCGACCTCGCCTTCGCCGTCCGGCAGCAGGTCGTCGCCGTCCACCCAGCCCGTAATCGGACCGCTGAACTTCAACTCGATGTCGGCCGGCTGCACGTTGCACTCCATGCGGCGGTTCTCACCCGACTTGAAGTCGGCCGTACCGAGCGTCTGCGTACGTTTCTTGCCGTCGGCCGTGGTGACGGTAACCATCAGTTTGACACCGTTCTGCGGCACCAGAAGCGCATAGTAGACTTTGTTCGCAGTCGCCGTATTGGCGATCAGGTCGGAAGCCTCCGCATCCGCTTTGGCCGTAAAGTTGCCCGTCGCGGGATCGAGTACGCCCGTCCCCACGGCGCCCTTGATGACGATATTCGTAATATCGAAACCCGATTCGTTCGTCACGTCGATAACGATGCGCGACATCTTGTGCTTGAAGGTCATCTGCGTGGACGACAGCGTCGGCTTGACGCCCGCCTTCACGGCCACGATCAGGTCCGAAGCCGTGTAGTTGTCGCCGCTCTGATCGGCCTTGACCGAGAATTCCGCGGGAATATCCCCGCCCTCCTGCCAAGGATAATAGGCGAAGAGCGTCGAGGTCGCATTGACGTCCTCGTACCAGAGGAACCCCTCGGCTTTGAAATCGGTGCCGTCGAAAGTCATCGGCTTGTTCGACACGAAGTCCTTGCCGTCGGCGGTCATCGTAACTTTCAGGCCGACCTTGTCGCCCAGTTCGAAATCGGTATCCGTGGCGCGCGTAGAGGCGGCAGTCATGGCCGCCGGAGTCAGCGAAGGATTGCCGATCGTCGGAGTGATACGCAGCGTCCGGTCGCCCGGAATGCCATCTTCGTTCTTCGAGCAGGCGGCCAAGCACACTGCCGCGGCTGCCGCGATCATCAAAATCTTTTTCATAGCTCTATCCGTTTAAGTTAAAAATTATATCCCGCACTCACCGTCGCCCGCACCCGGTTGGGCTGCGCGACGTATTGCAGATCGAACCCGTGTTCGTAGCGCGCGTACAGTTCGACGTAGAACCGCTTGATGTTGCGCCGCACGCCCAGTCCGGCACCCAGCCGTTTGGCCGTCAGGTATTCGGTTTCATAATTGTAGTATCCGGTCAGTTGTCCGGGATACTCGCCCGGCTGCTCGCCGGAGGTCTCGAACTGTTTTTCGCACTCCTCGAAGCCGCCCTGACGGTAGTCGGCGGCGAGGGTCAGTTCCCAGAACCCGAAGGCGCGGATCAGTTCGGCATAGACTTTCGTAAAGTGCAGCTTCTGCCCCTTGACATAGGGATACATCAGCGTCGATTCGCGGTTGAGCTGCGAATAGGCCACGCCGGCGCGCAGGTCCGTATGGCGGTTCGCAAATTCGTACTCGCCCCCCAGATCGAGTCCCTTGCGCCCGAAGATGGGCGTCGAGCCGTGAATGTAGGGCTTCGTCACACCGTTGACGGTCTCCGTCGTGATGATGTTCTCGTCGGTCTGGAGCGACCGCCAGTCGAGGTTCAGCCGCACGAAATGCCTGCGCTGCAGGTTTCCGAGCGAAAGGGCGGCGTTCGCCGTCACCTGATGCGTCCCGAACTCATGCCAGATCATACCGCGCTCGCCCGTCTCGCCCTGCCGGTTGCGATATGCGGCAGCGGCATAGACCGGTCCGTACTGCAGCTGCACGCCCGCGCCCTGCGTATTCTCCCGGACGGGAAATCCCGTGACGCCGCTGGTCGTGAGGTGCATGTCGCTGCTCTCCCAGAGCTGCAGCGAGCCGTACCCCAGACCGCGGTCGAAGAAAGCCTGATACGATTCGGGCGTGGAGCCGATCTCCTCGGCTTCGAGTTTTTCGCTGTTCGTGCCCACGATATAGACCGCGCCCGCGGCGAAACGGCCCGCATGGTACATCACGCCGGGCGAGAATTCGAAGTCGAGCCGCGTGTTCTTGTGACGCAGGTCCTTGCGCTTGGCATAGTTCTGCGCTTCGAACTCCACGCGCAGGCCGCCCGTCCAGCGCCTCCCCAGCACGGCCGAAACGCCGCCCGTGAAGGTATAGTCCTCGCGGATTTTGCGGCCCGGCGTAAATTCGAGAATATCCACGGGATAATAGCCCGGTTCGGTGAACATCGAACCGCACATGTTGCGGCCGTCGAAATAGTCGTATCCGAAGCCGCCCGCGAAAGAGACTTTTTTCAGATGGCGCACCGACTCGGTCCGCGCGCCGGCGTTCCAGCTGTCATCCGACGACGAATGGCCGGTCATCCCGCCGTTCTCCTTGGTGAAATAGATTTCGGCATAGGAGCGGCTCAGGCTGTCCTGCCGGATGCCCGCGGCGTTCGGGCCGCCGTTCCACGGATTGCGGCGAAAAACATAATCGAAACGCTCCTGTGCCGCGGCGCCTGAGACGGCAATTATCATCAGCAGTGTTAAAATCCGTCTCATAGGCTATTCACGCAAAGATTGTGTCTCACGCTCGTAAAAATCGTTCGACGAATTATTGGTATCCACATATCGGTCGAATCCGGCGCTCGCAGTGGCCTCTTCGTCCAGCCTGCGGTAGAGGCTGTGTCCCTGCGCCTTGGCCGAGAATCCGACGTATCCGGCGTCCACATCGGTATGCAGACGCTTGTTTCTGGTCGCTTCCGACAGGTTGCAGACCTCGACGCCGTCTACGATCCACTCCCACGGAATTTTCGAATAGACGACGCTGCCGCTGGCGATCGCCGATTCGAGATCATTGGCCAGATAGGCGTCCAGATCGAAATCGCCGGGCGCCCGGAAAAGGATCACGGCGGGCGAATTCTGCGATATCACATAGACCACGGCCGTATTCGTTCCGGTTTTTTTCAGCACTTTCATATAGTGCGACTCATCGATCTGATCGCCCGGAGTAGGCGTGGGGTGCAGCCGGTTGCCGGGATAATGCACCATGTCGTAAAGCACGAAGTAGCCTTTCCGGTTGAGATTCACCGACTGGGAGTAGGTCTGCGTGTGATCCACGCCGTAATAGGCCACGACGGCCTCTTCGCCCGGCTCCAACGGGAAATCCGTGCCCGTGCCGGGGAACATCCAGATACAGTCCGGCATGGCGGCGTAGTCGCGGAAAACGATGTTGCCTGAGGAATCCGTACTCGTCCACGGATTGTTGGCGTTCGAGTTGTAGGGCGCGACCATACCCAGACAAAGGCCGTCGAGGTAGTAGGTATCGAAACTGTTGTTGTGCAGGACGATATACTTGTCGTCGGCATACGAACCGGTCGCAGGCGGGTCCTGCGGACAGCCGCCCGAATAGATCTCCTTGATGAGGATCGTGCCCGGCTTGGCGTACTTCAACTCTACGCTCACATTCCGGTCCGCGCCGGCGAGGTCCACCTGTTCGACGGCGCCGTTGAAGACCGACGACGCATCGGGGCGGTCGAGCACCGAAAGCCGGTAATGCCCGGCGGCCACGTCGAAGGCCGCCACGCCGCGCGCATCGGTCAGCGCGGTGTAGACGTTGCTCGAATTGCGGTCGGTGAGTTTCACCGGAACGCCCTCCCGCAGGAAGGAGGCGTACTCTTCGGGGTACACGACCTGCACGCTGAGCGACCGCAGCGTATCGCCGTAGGGATTGCCTTCGAACGACGTGCAGCCGGCGGCCAGCAGACAGGATAATATGCAAAATAGCTTTTTCATCGTTTTCAGAATTTAAGACGCACCGTCAGGCCGTAATAGAAATCGGGCGTAAAGACGACCTTGACTCCCGAAGCGTACGACGCGACGAAAGGCCGGGAATTGGTGAAGTTATTGGCATAAAAGGAGATGGATACATGATCCCCGATCTCCTTGGTAATGCTCAGGTTGGCCGAGAAATAGGGATCGTACCCGTCGCCGTTGAACGAGTAGGCGTTGCCCGAACGAAGCAGCAGGGAGGAGAAGGCCGGATCGTTTTTCTGGGCGTCGGTAAAGGGATGGCGGTTGCCGTCGAGGTCGAGGTAGGCCACGGGCCAGATCGCCGTATAGCTGTTGCCGTCGTATATGCTGCCGCCCGTGGGATTGCGGTCCTCATCCACGTTGAAGGCGTATTCGCGGCCGTCGTACTCCGAAAGGTTCTGCGAACGCTTCACCAGCGAAGCTTCGAGCCGGAGGGTGACGATCATGCGGATCGCGGGCACATGGGTCGTGGCCGTGAGGTTCGCATCCAGCGCATGGGTCTTGCGGCCGTTGTAGGTCACGACGGAGCTGCCCCCGTTGTCGGCGTAAATACCCACGTAGGGGAAGAATTCGCCGCCCGTCGTGGTCGAAGGATAATAGGACGCCTCGCCCTTATTGACGTATTTGGTATAGCCGTAGGCGCCGTCCAGCCGCAGCTGCGTGCGGATGGGGTTGATCTGCGGGAAATCCACGACGAACTCCAGACCCATGCGGTCCACGGGCGAGCCGTTGTCTTGGTAGGTGTTCCTGACGAAGGTGCGCTTGGTGGAAGTCGTCTCCATGGCGATCCATCCGGCCGAGGGATCGTCCTTGTCGCGGACGAAAATCTCACCCGTCTGGCTGTCCACCCTGAAGAGCGGATTCGAAGGCATCTGGAACGAGGAGCCGTCGGGCATCTTCGAGGGCAGTCCCATCACCTTGTAGGAGAACGGCTCGTAGGAGGCGCTCAGTTCATAGGGGTATTTGGTACGGTTGAAATAGCCGACCAGCGAAACCGAAGTGCCTCCGATACGCAGATCGACACCTACTTCGGCGTTGCGGTTGCGCTGCCAGCGGAGGTTGTCGTTGTAGAGTATCTGGTAAGGCTGCGTGTGATAGACGTACACGCTCCGGTTCGGGCTGTAGGTATTGCTGAACACCCGCGTATCGCGGTATTCGGGCAGCGGATAGAGGACGTTGAAGGACGGCAGTTTCTCGGTGATGCCCCAGCCGCCGCGGACGGTCACATGGTCGTTGATGCGGAACTTCAGGTTCAGGCGCGGCGAAAGACTCGACGTATTTTCATACTGCGTATTCTTGATAAAGGTCTTTTCGGCGCGCACACCCGCCATCAGCTGCAGCGAGGTCGTTCCCAGCGGCACGGTCAGCGTCTCTTCGAGGTAGGCCGCGAGGTTGTGCATGTAGGGAATATCGGTATAGGGGCGGGGGCGGTACCCGTCGGGTGCAAGGGGGGGGGCCGCATAATACTCTCCCTCCCCGACGTTGCCGTTGGCGCGCCACGACGCGCCGATCTTGGCATTGCTATGCACGTCGCCCCAGCTGCGGACCCAAGTGGCCTTGAGGTTCGCCGCATAGTCGAGCTGCTTGGAGTCGATATTGCGCGTCGTATAGAAAGTCGCCGGAAGCATTTCGGCGATATAATAGCCCTCGCTTTCGGCATGGACGGCCGGGGTCTCCGTGGCCGACGACTGGTAGGTGTGCCTGCGTGCGAGCTTGTCGGCATAGCTGAGCGAAGCATCGAAATCGACGCACGTGATCCACGGTTTGTTGAGCAGCCATTTGAGCGACGTATTGGCCCGCAGGGCGTTGTCGCGCACCTTCTCCCACTCGCCCACCTGCGCGTCGGGGTCGTCTTCGGTATTCATGCCGCCGATGTTGGCCGTCACGCCGAAGTTGAAACGCAGGACCTTGGCGAAGGTGTTCTGGTAATTGAGCGCAATGCCCGTGCGCGAATAGGAGCTGTAGGGCGACGTGGGGTTCTTCATGGCCCGCGTGTACTCCACGCTGCTGTTCAGCACGCCGCGGTCCGTACCCAGATCGAAACCCTTCGAGGCGGAGATTTGTTTGGTGCGGGGATTGGTCGAAAGCACCAGCGTATAGGGCGTCTTGCCCTTGCGGGTCGAAATCTTCACCACGCCCGACGAAATATCCCCGTACTCGGCCGAAGGCACGCCCGTCACCACCTCGACCGACTCGATATTCGTCGAAGCGATGTTACGGGTGCTCGCGCCCGACATCTCGCCCAGCGAAGCGTTGGTCGAAATACGCACGCCGTCCACCTCGACGGCCGTGCCGAACGAGGCGTTTCCGGCCGCGGAACCGCCGCTGCGCAGCGAAAAGACGTTGTCTTTGGTCAGATCGGGATTTATCGTCTTGCCGCCCGGCAGCAGCGACGAAATATCCGAAGCGTTCACCATTTGCAGGTGGTCGATGGCGTTGCCGCCGATCGTCCGCGAGGTGGCCATGGCATTGGGCGCCTCCTTGGCCGTGACGACGACGCTTTCCAGTTTCAGATTGTCCTCAGGCGCATAGAGCAGGATACGCCCCATGCCGGCGCGGACGTCGAGTTCGGTTTCCGTGGTCGCATATCCCAGACACGACACCACGAAACGGGTCGCGCCTTTGGGCACGCCCTTCACGGTAAAATTGCCGTCGCCGTCGGCCACGGCCCACAGTCCGGCCTGCGGCAGCTCGACGACAGCCTGAGCGATCGGTTTGTCGGTGCCCTTGACCAGCACCCGCCCCGATAAATCGTAACGCTGCGCCCAAACTACGGCCGGAATTAGCGTGAATAACAGTAGCAGAAGTTTCCTCATATGATTGACCTAACGCAACAAATATAACTAAAATGAATATTTTTTGTGCATTTTCAAGCGTTTTTTTTAACCATTTCAACAATTTTTTACAGCCGGGGATACGATTCCGTCCGGCTCGGCAACGACCGTTTCACACAATCTCACGCACACCCCTATACGGAAATCTCTGCATTACAGCAAGAAGGAGCAGTCCATTAATATAGGTCCGAAATATTAATCTTATTTTTACAGTACTATGTCGTACAAAGTATAAATATTTTACCTATATTTGCGCCTATCAACCGACGGTTTATTGGTGTTTAGTAATTTTTTATTGATTTTCGATAAAAAATAAATTGTTTTTCAAGAATATTTTAATACCTTTGTTCCCGACGCCGTTTCCCTCGGCTTACAGATCGTAACTACGCAACCTTACAAAACCGCTTTACAACGGCAGACACAATATGATAAAGCTGGAAAACATCAACAAGACCTACGACAACGGGTCGCCCCTGCATGTGCTCAAGGGTATCGACCTCACGGTGGAAAAGGGCGAACTGGTCTCCATCATGGGCGCATCCGGATCGGGCAAATCGACGCTGCTCAACATCCTCGGCATCCTCGACGACTATGACAGCGGCAGCTACTATCTGGCCGGCCGCCTGATCAAGGATCTCAGCGAGACGCAGGCCGCCGCGGCCCGCAACAACATGATCGGCTACATTTTCCAGTCCTTCAACCTGATCAACTACAAGAACGCCGTCGAAAACGTCGCCCTGCCGCTCTACTATCAGGGCGTCTCCCGCCGCAAGCGCAACGCCCTCGCCCTCGAATACCTCGACATGCTGGGCCTGAAGGAGTGGGCCGAACACATGCCCAACGAGATGTCGGGCGGTCAGAAACAGCGCGTGGCCATCGCGCGGGCGCTGATCAACAAACCGCAGATCATCCTCGCCGACGAACCCACGGGCGCACTGGACAGCGTCACCTCGCAGGAGGTGATGAACCTGCTGCGCAGCGTGAACGTCGACATGGGCATGACCATCATCTGCGTCACCCACGAACAGTCGATCGCCGACCAGACGGACAAAATCATCCGCCTGACGGACGGCGTCATCAGCAGTATCACCGAAACCGGACTGGCAACGCGATGAGAGAGCTGCTGCTGGAGATATGGACTTCGGTGCGCCGCAACAAACTGCGCACGTTCCTCACGGGATTTTCGGTCGCGTGGGGCATCTTCATGCTCGTCATCCTGCTGGGATCGGGCAACGGACTCAAGAACGGCGTGCTGTCGAATTTCGGCAACTACGCCACCAACTCGATCACCATCTCCGGCGGCTGGACCTCGAAGGCCTACGCCGGCTACAACAAATGGCGCAGCATCGACCTGAAAAACCGGGACCTCGAAATTCTGGTCAATGAATTCCCCGAAGTGGACGACGTCGCCGCCAAAGCGTGGTACCGCGGCTCCACGGCCACCTACCTCGACCGCTTCGCCGACATCAGCCTGCGCGGCTCGCTGCCCAAGATCCAGCAGATCGAAGGCGTCGAGATCGTCAAGGGACGTTTCATCAATCAGGCCGACATCCACAACTACCGCAAGGTGATCGTCATCGACGAGGCGCTCGAAAGAATACTCTTCCGCGGCGACGACCCGCTGGGCAAGCCGGTCAAAATCCACAACAACATCTACCGCGTGGCCGGCGTCTACAGAGGCGACGCCCAGCAGCGCAATTCGATGGGCTACATCCCGCTGACGACCGGCCAGCTGATCTTCAAGGCCAACGATCCGGTCGTGGACAACGCGATCATCACCGTACACGGACTCGACACCGACGCGCAGATGGAGGCCTTCGAACAGCGCATCCGCAAACGGCTGGCCGCCGAACACCACTACGATCCCGAAGACCAGAGCGCCCTGTGGATACGCAACACGATGGAGCAGTACAAGAGCATGATGATCGTCTTCGGCGGCATCAACCTCTTCGTCTGGATCATCGGTCTGGGCACCCTGCTGGCGGGCATCGTCGGCGTGAGCAACATCATGCTGGTGACCGTCACGGAGCGCACCTCCGAATTCGGCATCCGCAAGGCGCTGGGCGCCAAACCCGTGTCGATCATCCGCCTGATCCTGACCGAGTCGGTGATGATAACGGCCATGTTCGGCTATATCGGCATGGTGCTGGGCGTTGCCGTCATGGAGGCGGTCAACTATGTCATCAACCAGACGCCGGCCCAGACCGGAAACTTCGGCGGCAGCATCTTCCTCAATCCGACGCTCGATCTGGGCGTAGCCGTCAGCGCCACGGTCGTACTGGTCATTGCGGGCCTGATCGCAGGATACGTCCCCGCCTACCGGGCCGCACAACTGAAAACGATCGACGCCCTGCGTTATAATAAATAAGGAGCCATGAGATTTTTCGATACGGACCGCTGGAACGAAATCTGGCAGACAATCAGCCGGAACCGCAAGCGCAGCATCATGACGGCGCTGGGCGTATTCTGGGGTATCTTCATGCTCATCGTACTGCTGGGAGCCGGCATGGGGCTGGGACGCCTTTTCCGCGCCCAGCTGGGCGGCATGTCCACCAACACGGTGCTGCTGCAAAGCAGCCGCACGTCGGTCCCCTACAAGGGCATGCCCACGGGACGCTGGTGGAGAATGGACAACGACGATCTGGAAGCCGTCAGCAAACTCGAAGAGGTGGAGTACACCTCAGGCGTCATCTGGGGCAACGAACTCCACTGCAGCTACAAAGAGCGCAAGGGCGACTATCAGATGATGGGATACACGCCCGACTACCAGAAGATCAACCCGCAGAAGATCATCGCAGGCCGTTACATCAACGAGGTAGACATGGTGCACAAGCGCAAGGTCTGCGTCATCGGCACGCAGGTGCAGAAAGACCTCTTTCCGGGCGAACCCGACCCGACGGGCAAAGTCATCAAGGTTGGAGGAAGCTACTTCACCATCATCGGCGTCATGCGCCGCGAATCGTCGGCCATGTCGTTCAGCGACGTCGAAAGCACGGTCGTCGTCCCGATCTCGCTGGCGCAGCAGATGTTCGGCTACGGCCGCACGATACACCTGCTGGCGCTGGCCGGCTACAAGGACGTTCCGAGCAAACAGGTTGAGAAAGCGGCCCGCGAAGCCGTCTTCGCCCGGCACATGATCTCGCCGGACGACGAAAAGGCCGCTTGGACCATGTCCGCCGGAGAGATGTTCGACAAGGTGATGAGCCTGTTCTGGGGCATCGGCCTGCTGACATGGATCGTGGGACTGGGCACGCTGCTGGCCGGCATCGTCGGCGTGAGCAACATCATGCTGGTGCTCGTGAAGGAGCGCACGCAGGAGATCGGCATCCGCCGCGCGCTGGGCGCCCCGCCAACGGCCATCATCTCGCAGATACTTTCCGAGAGTTTCATCCTCACCTTCATCGCCGGAATACTGGGGCTCACGGCCGCCGTCGGCGTGCTGTCGGTCGTGGATTCGGTCTACTATCAGGCGGTCACCGTGGCGCAGGAAGGATTCGAAGTGTCGTGGCAGATCTCCTTCGGAACGGGCATGCTGGCCCTCTTCATCCTGATCGCAGGCAGCCTGCTGGCGGGCGTCATCCCCGCATACCGGGCCTTGAGCATCAAGGCGGTGGATGCAATACGCGAAGAATAAACGATTAAACAAACAGATTACGGCTATGAAAAAATTTCTGAAAATCTTTCTGGGAGTGCTCTTTGCGGCGCTGCTTCTCGGAACGTTCTGGTTCCTGTGGCAGAAGACCCGCCCCGTAAAGGTCGTCTACACGATCGAGCAGCCCAAACTCGACACGCTCAAACAGTACGTGGTAGCCACGGGCAAGGTCGAGCCGCGCGACGAGGTGCTCATCAAGCCCCAGATTTCGGGCATCGTCTCCGACGTCTATAAGGAGGCCGGGCAGATGGTCCGCAAGGGCGAGGTGATCGCCACGGTGAAGGTCGTCCCCGAAATGGGTCAGCTGTCGAGCGCCGAATCGCGCGTCTCGGTGGCCGAAATATCGCTGGACCAGACCCGCCGCGAATTCGACCGCACGGAAGCCCTGCACAAGAAGGGCGTGGTGTCGGACGAGGAGTACGAGCAGGGCCGCACCGCGCTTCGGAAAGCGCAGGAGGAGCTGCAGAACGCCAAGGAGAACATGGAGATCGTCAAGAACGGCATCACCAGCCGTTACAAGGAGCTGAGCAACACCCAGATCCGTTCGACGATCGACGGCATGATCCTCGACGTCCCGGTCAAGGTCGGAAACTCGGTGATCCAGTCCAACACCTTCAACGACGGCACGACCATCGCCACGGTTGCCGACATGTCGAACATGCTCTTCCGGGGCAACGTCGACGAGACCGACGTGGGCAAGCTCCACGAGACGATGCCCGTCAAGCTGACCATCGGCGCCCTGCAGAACGTCGAGCTGGACGCCCTGCTGGAGTACGTTTCGCCCAAAGCGACCGAAGACAACGGCGTCATCATGTTCGAAGTGAAGGCGGCCGTGAAGATTCCCGAAAACGTCTTCGTGCGCGCCGGATACAGCGCCAACGCCAGCATCGTGATCCAGAGCCGCGAAGGGGTGCTGACCCTGCCGGAAAGCACCGTCGAATTCGAGGGCGACAAAACCTACGTCTACCTGCTCACCAGCGCCGACGGAGCCGAGGAGCAGACCTTCGACAAGCACGAGGTCAAGATCGGGCTGTCGGACGGCATCAACATCGAACTGACCGAGGGCGTGACCGCCGAGAGCAAAGTCCGCGGCGCACGGGAAGAGAAGAAGAAATAATCACAAATGCATCGCAGCATGAAAACCAGCACCCTATTCGCCGCCCTCAGCGCGGCTGCCATGACGCTCTGCACGGCTGCCGCCGCGGCTCAGTCGGTACAGTCCGCGCCGCAGGCCGAAGCGCCGGCGCCCGGCACGCCGTGGTCGCTCGACGACTGCATCGGGTATGCCCTGCACAACAACGTCGGCGTACAGCAGCAGGCCCTGCAGGTGGAGCAGACCGACGTGAAACTGTCAACCTCCAAATACAGCCGGCTGCCCGACCTGAGCGCATCGGTGGGCTACAACGCCACCTTCGGGCGCGGCACCTCCGACGACAACATCCGCAAGACGGGAACCATCCAGAGCGGCTCGTTCGACGTCGGGGCCAGCATGCCCCTCTTCGACGGATTCCGCATCAACCGCGAAATCAAGGGCGGCAAGCTCGACCTCGCCGCCGCCATGCAGGATTTGGAACGCGCACGCGAAGACCTGTCAATCAACGTCATGACGCTGTACCTGCAGGTTCTCTACAACAAGGAGCTGACCCAGATCGCCGAACGCCAGCTCGAACTGAGCACCCAGCAGGCCGTCCGCAGCCGCGAGCTGGTCGCCGCGGGCAAACAGCCCGAATCGGCACGCTACGAAAGCGAAGCCCTGCAGGCCAACGACGAACTGAATCTGACGCAGGCCCGCAACGACCTGCGGCTGGCGCTGCTCAACCTGAGTCAGGCCCTCAACCGCGAGAGCGCGGCGGGATTCGACATCGTGGCGCCGCAGCTCGACAGCGTGGCGCTCGCATCGCTGCACGTGCTCGGCACGGCCGACGACGTCTATGCCTATGCGACGGAAAACCGCCCCCACATCAAGGCGGAACGCCTGCGGCTCGAAAGCGCCGAAAATGCCGTCCGGATCGCCAAGTCCGCGCTCTACCCCTCGCTTTCGCTGCGCGGAGGCTACGGCACGGGCATCTACAGCACGCAGGAAGCCGCCTTCGGCACCCAGTTCCGCAAGAACAGCAGCGAATTCGTCGGCGTGTCGATGAGCGTTCCGATCTTCAACCGCCGCGCCACGCACAACAGCATCCTCTCGGCCCGGATAGCCATGCGCAAACAACAGCTGGCCGTAACCGACGCCGAGCAATCGCTGCGCAAGGAGATCGAGCAGGCGTGGTACAACGCCGACGCCGCCTACGGCAAATACCGTTCGGCGGACGCCGCCCTCGCCTCGGCACGGGTGGCCTTCGCCTACGAACAGCAGAAGGCCGACGCTGGCCGTTCGACGGTCTTCGACTTCAACGACGCCAAAACACGTATGGAAAAGGCCGAGTCGGAACTCGTGCAGGCGAAATACGAATTCGTATTCCGGTCGAAGATCCTCGACTTCTACCGCGGCCGGCCGCTCGAACTATGACAAACAGCCGTAAACAAGCTCGCACCGAATAAACAAATTAGGGCGGTCGAAATTCGACCGCCCTATTGCTGTCCGGAATACCAATCCCTCAAGTATTCCGACAGCTACCGGGAGAGGCTTTCAGGCTCTGACCCGGCGCAGAAGCCCTTTTGCGTCACTAATACCCTCTTCGTCCCCTGTGCGAAGCAGGATGAAACAAAGGTATGAAAATATTCCGAAGCTGTACACCCCGTGAGCGTTTTTGCCATAACTTACGGCTGAAATGATTCACACGAATGGACGAAAATGTTGCACACAGTCACTTTCAGCCAACAAAACGTTCGGCAAAGAAATGGCTATCTGAAAAATTTGCCCTACTTTTGCAGCTGAATTACAAACGGTAAAGATGGAGTGGCTAAAAAGTTTATTCGTCGAACATTCGGCGCTGCAGGCCGTCGTGGTGATCTCGCTCATCTCGACGATCGGCATCGGACTCGGTAAAATCCGCTTTTTCGGCATATCGCTGGGCGTGGCGTTCATCTTCTTCGCCGGCATTCTGGCCGGGCATTTCGGACTCACGATCGACCCGCAGATGCTGACCTATGCCGAAAGTTTCGGACTCGTCGTCTTCGTCTACGCCCTCGGTCTGCAGGTCGGGCCGGGTTTCTTCAACTCGCTGCGCGCCGACGGACTGCGCCTGTTGTCGCCGGCCGTCGCCGTAGTGCTGATCGGCACCGCGCTCGCCATAGGCATGAGCTTCACGCTGAACGTCTCCATGCCCGACGCGGCCGGCATCCTCTGCGGAGCCACGACCAACACCCCGGCGCTCGGCGCCGCGCAGCAGACGCTGCAGCAAATGGGCATCGACCCCAACGGCGCCGCCCTGAGCTGCGCCGTGACCTATCCGCTGGGCGTGGTGGGCGTCATTCTGGCCATCGTCTTCATCCGCAAGGTCTTCGTCCGGCCTTCGGACATGCCCGAACCGGACGCCGAACACCGCAAGAACGTCTTCATCGCCAGCTACCACCTGACCAACCCCGCCGTCTTCGGCAAAAGCGTCCACGAGATCGCCTCGCAAAGCCACCACCATTTCGTCATTTCGCGTATCTGGCGCAACGGGCGGGTGTCGATCCCCACCTCGGACAAGACGCTGCAGAAGGACGACATCATCCTCGTCATCACCGCCCCTTCGGAAGCCGACGGCCTGCGGCTGATCTTCGGCGAGCAGGAACTGAAGGACTGGAACGCGGAAAACATAGACTGGAACGCCGTGGACAGCCAGCTGATCTCCCAGCGCATTCTGGTCACGCGGCCCGAAATCAACGGCAGGAAACTCTCCTCGCTGCGCCTGCGCAACAACTACGGCATCAACATCAGCCGCGTCTACCGTTCAGGCGTGCAGCTGCTCGCAACGCCCGATCTGCGGCTCCAGATGGGCGACCGCCTGACGGTCGTCGGCGAAGCCGCGGCGATCCAGAACGTCGAGAAGATTCTCGGCAACGCCGTCAAGAACCTCGACGAACCCAATCTCGTGGCGGTCTTCGTCGGACTGATTCTGGGACTGGTGCTGGGAAGCATCCCCGTCAGCATTCCGGGCATCAGCCTGCCCGTAAAGCTGGGACTGGCGGGCGGCCCGATCGTCATCGGCATCCTGATCGGCACGTTCGGTCCGCGCCTGCACATGATTACCTACACCACCTACAGCGCCAACCTGATGCTGCGCGCATTGGGGCTGTCGATGTATCTCGCCTGTCTGGGGCTGGAAGCCGGCGCACACTTCTTCGAGACGGTCATGCGCCCCGAAGGGGCATTGTGGCTCCTGCTGGGATTCCTGCTGACGTTCGTTCCCGTCGTATTGCTGGGCGTCTTCGCGCTGCGCGTCCTGCGCATCGATTTCGGTTCGGTATCGGGCATGCTGTGCGGCAGCATGGCCAACCCGATGGCGCTGACTTACGCCAACGACACGATCGAAGGCGACAATCCGTCGGTCTCCTACGCCACGGTCTATCCCCTCTGCATGTTTTTGCGGGTGGTCATCATTCAGGTGATGCTGATGATTTTCCTGTAGATTGCGGCCCTGCGGCCCGCTCCGGGTTCGGCTACTGCGCCCGGACCGGCTACGGCGTCGGCTCCGGTTTCCGCCCCGACTCCGGCTCTTGCTTCGGCATCGGTTCCTGCGTAGGCGTCGGTTCCGGTTTTTGCTTCGGCTTCGGCTTCGGCTTCGGCTCCGGCTTCGGTTTCGGCACCCGGTCCGGCCCCCTTCTCTGCTCCATTTTCCGCCCCATTCCCGGCTCCGGCTTCAGATAACGTAGCGCCGCAATATCGCTGCCCGACGGATTCTGGAATACCCGCAGGTCGAATTCGGGAATCACGGCCAGCACGTGGTCGAAAACATCGGACTGTATCCGCTCGTAATCCACCCATATCACCGTATCGGTAAAGAAGTAGAGTTCCATCGGAAGTCCCGTCTCGGTAGGCTGCAGCTGACGCACCATCAGCGTCATCCCTGCGTTCACGGGCACTTCGTTGCGCAGATAACGTTCGAGATAGGCCCGGAAAACGCCGAGATTGGTCTGATGCAGGCCGTTGATCCTGCGTTCGCCGGGTTTGATGCCGTGCGCGGCATTGTACTCCTCGACGCGGCGTTCGGTATCGTCGATATATTCGCGGATCAGGTCGATACTGCGGTATTTATTCAGCATCTCAGGCGTACAGAACCGCACGCTGGTCATGTCGATACTCACCGAGCGCTTCACGCGGCGGCCTCCCGACGCCTGCATGCCGCGCCAGTTCTGGAACGAATCGCTCACCAGCAGGTAGGGCGGCAGCGTAACGATCGTATTGTCGAAATTGCGGACTTTCACCGTCGTGAGCGACACCTCGATCACCGAACCGTCGGCCCCGTATTTGGGAACCGAAATCCAGTCCCCCACCTTGAGCATGTCGTTGGCCGAAAGCTGGATGCCGGAGACGAATCCCAGAATGCTGTCGCGGAAAATCAGCATGATGATCGCCGCCGACGCTCCCAAACCGGCCAACAGACTGGCGGGCGACTTATCGATCAGGATCGAAACGATCAGTATGCCGCAGATCAGCGCCGCAATGCCCTGCCCGGTCTGCCTAAGCCCCTTGATCGGCTTGTTCTGCCATGCGGGACGCGCCGAAGCGATTTGGAAAACCGCAAAGAGTACGGCATTGATAAAGCGGAATACCGCCACGACGATATAGACCTCGACCAGCCGCGTCACGATCGTCCGGGCTTCGGACTGCTCTTCGAAAACCACCGGCAGAACGATCCCCAGCACGACGGCGCTGACGACGTTGCACAAACGGCTCAGCACGTCGGGGTTGAACAGATCGTCGTCCCACGTGGCTTTGGTGCGCTTGACGATGCGCCGCATGCCGCGCACGAGGATCGTGCGGCACACGAAGTCGAAGAGCGCCACCGCCAGCAGTACCAGCGTAAAGGCCACCCAGCGGTCCCAGCCGCTGTCCTGCGCGGACGCGAGTCCCAGCCATTCGAGCAGGGCGTCGGCCCAATGTTTCAGGAGTGTCTGCATACGGCATTCCTATCAATTATCAGACCCGTTCGTGAAAAATGATTCCGAGGTCGTCGTTTTACAAAAAAAGATGTGCGATACGGCAGTGCCGCACCTATCCGGCATACGTTCCGCCGGCATCGGCCCGCCCCGACGGCGCGGACACGGCGCGGATGCAACACGAATGCGGCACAATCGGGGCAAAACGCGGCACGAACCGGCCCCGCCACATTAAGCCGCTGCCTTACAGCCGCTTCCCCGTTTACAAAGATACGAAATAAAGCGGTTATTCAAAAATCAGTTTCGCTTCGCCTTCAAAATTCGGAGTGAACACCCCTTTGCCGAGGTTATCCAGCACCTCGGCCCGGCTCCAGAACCGCCCGCCGTCCAGTTCGTCGCTCGGCGCCACCGGCCCGTCGTACACCGCACGATGGACATATACCAGTTCGCGCTCCCGCTCCGAGCGGAATACGTAGACCGCTACCCGTTCGGGCGTAAACTCGGTCACCCCCAGCTCCTCGCGCACCTCGCGCCGCAGAGCTTCATCCACCGTCTCTCCGTAATCGACATGGCCGCCCACGGCCGTATCCCAGCGTCCGGGCTGAATGTCTTTCCACTCCGGCCGCTTTTGCAGGTAAAGCTCGCCGCGGGAATTGAACAGATGCAGGTGCACCACCGGATGCAGCAGCATCGACCCGCCGTGGCATTCGCCGCGCGTAGCCGATCCCACGACAACGCCGGAGGGATCGACCACCGGAAAAAGTTCCGAACCGTTATCGCATCTCATGGCGGGGATATTTACGTATATAAATCACGACGGTCAGCAAACCGAGCAGGACGAATCCCATGCCCGCGAGAGCCGTATAACGATACCCCAGCCCGTGGTCGATCGGCAGGCCGCCGCAGTAGGCGCCCAGCGCATTGCCCAGATTGAATGCCACCTGCACCAAAGCCGCCCCCAGCATCTCGCCGCCGCGCGAATTCTCCAGAATAAGCAGCTGCTGGGGCGACGAAACACAGAACAGACATCCCGTGCAGAGCACCATCAGGGCGACGGAGAGGTAACGGACGTGCGCCCCGAAGTAAATCGCGAGGAGCGTCGCCGCGGCCGTGGCCAGCGTGAAACGCACGACCTTCTCAGGCGTAAAACGATCGGAAAAATGGCCGCCGATGATATTGCCCGCGAACATGCCGAACCCGGCGAGCATGATGATCAGCGTCAGGTCGTCCGCCGTGAATCCCGAAGCGTGAATCATCAGCGGGCTGACGTAACTGTACCAGCAGAAAATGCCGCCGTTGCCCAGCATCACCGACAACAGCACGAGCCACGGCGCGAGACTGCGCAGAAAACGGAACTGGCCTTTCAGCCCCGTATCGGGCAGCGGTTCCATGCGCGGCACCCACAACCGCACCAGCAGCAGCGCCACAACGCCCCACACGGCCACGATTCCGAACGTGGCGCGCCATGTCAGGACGTTGCTGATATAGGTTCCCAGCGGCACGCCGAACAGATTGGCGACGGTCATGCCGACGATCATGATCGACACGGCTTCCGTACGCTTCCCGGCGTCGGCGACCCGCTCCGCGACGATCGACCCCACACCGAAGAATGCGCCGTGGGGAAGTCCCGAAACGAAACGCAAGCCCAGCAGCGACCAGTAATCGGGAGCCAGCGAAGCGCAGAGATTACCCGCCGCGATCATTGCCGTAAGCGCCAGCAGTATCTGTTTCAGCGGACGTTTCCGGGCGACGAGCACCATAAGCGGCGCGCCGAAGCAGACGCCCAGCGCATAGGCGGAAATAAGGTGCCCCGCCTCCGGAATCGAGACGCCGAGACTGCGGGCGATATCGGGCAGAATGCCCATCATCACGAACTCCGACATTCCGAGCGCAAGCGTTCCGAACGCCAAGGCTATCAGACTCTTTTTCATAGAGGAACTACATTAACCGTAACCGGCTGCAAAAATAACACAAAAGGTGAAAAGTTATTCGCCTTTCACCTTTGCATTCTGTTGTTTTTATGGTCATCCCGGTCGGCCCGGCCAAACAATCGGGTCAAACGGGCCGGTCAAACGCCCCGGCTGAACGATCGGGCCAAACAATCGGGCAGAACCGCAACCAACCGAACGATCCGGCAGAACCGAACCGGCTCCGCGCCGCTATTCCGCGGGCGCCTCCGTCTTGCGCGGCTGGCCCACTTCGTAGCCGAGGGAGTGCATCCACTCGACCGTCGCGGCATCGACCTGATCGTTGCGGTCAGTCCAGCGGCGCTGTTCGATCAGACGCTTCCTGTGCTCGTCGATGCGCTGCATGATGGGGAAATCGGGATGTTTCATCTCCGAACGCCGCTCGCGCTCCGAAGGACGTATCCGGCGGTCGAAGACCTCGGCCTGCGAAGGCCGCCGCGCCCCCTCCCACTTGAATCCCTTGAGACGGATATCCTGCGTCGGCGGAATCTTGTCCATCGGGTAGAAATTATAGACCGGATCGCCGCGGTAGGTGATCTGCACCACCTGCTTGTCTTCGATAAAGAACGATATTTCGCCGCTTTCGATGACGCCCATCATCGTGATCTCGACGGGTTCGCCGTCCTGCATGTAATAGATGGTCTGGGCATTGCCGTTCACGTCGTTGCGGTAAATCTGGTTGTTGAAGAAGTAAGCCGTCATGGTCTTGCCCGCCACCTGATTGTAGTGCGTCGTATCGAGCTGGCTGACCATCATCGGACTGCCGATGAACTCGGCCCGCGTGAGCTGCTGGTTCTCGGTGAAAATGTCCATCACGTCGGAGGTGATCTGGTTGTTCTCGTTCCACAACACGGGATCGATGTAGAGGTGGATCGTCGAATCGGTGCTGATCGCCGTCATCGAATCGCACACGGTCTGGAAATCCGAGCGGTAGATCTTTACGTTCCGGAACCCTTTCAGCAAACGGTATATGCTGTCGCGGGGCGCAGCCAGCGAGTCGATCGAATCGGCCGGAACAGCCATTGCCGCCGTGTCGGTCAACAGCGAATCGACCAGCAGGTTCAGCAGCGAATCCTGCTCGGCCATGTTGAGCACGATCAGCGAATCGAGTTCGCGCAGGGCCGTCGAATCGATCTGAATCATCCGTCCTTTACGCGTCGCACGCGCCTGACGGGCCTTGAGCTTCGATTCCGCCTTCAGGCGGCGCGCCGTGAGCCGGGCTTCCTCGCGCTCCTTCTGCTCCAGCAGCCGGGCCGTCATTTTCTCCTTGCGCCGGGCCGCTATCTCGTCCAGCTTCTTCTTTTTTTCCTTGGCGGCGGCCGCCTTTTCCTCGGCCTTGGCTCTCTTCGCCGCCTCTTTCAGCAACGCCTTGCGCTGGGCGACGGTCAGCGTATCCGCGGCATTGGCCAGCGAATCGGCAGGCGCCGCGCCGCCCAGAGAATCAGCGGGAGCGGGTCGGTCCGGCGCGTCGAGAGGCGACGGCGCGGCATGCGGCGAATCCGCGTCTCCGTCGGCCGGCGAGTCGGACGCGGGAACCGGGGTTCCCAACGAATCGGCGGCATCCCCGCCCTGCGGTCTGCGTTCGGAGCGGGAGGCTCCCAGCGAATCGGCCGGAACGTCAGCTCCTCCGGCAGCATGCGTCGGCGAATCGGCCCCCGGCAGCGCCAGCGAGTCGGCCGAACGGGCGAGCGAATCGGCGGCGGCAGCCTCCGCGGCCCGGCGTTCGGCGTTTTCGTTGATCGTAAACAGGAACATCGAATCGGCGCGCATGAAAAGCGAATCGCCCTGCGAGAGGTCGTAGCTCACGATCGACGGGCGGCGCGTGAGGAACGCGTTGCCCGGCTCCTTCCAGTATTCGCCGTAATCGCCGAAGGCGAGCACCTTGTGCTCCGTATCGTCGATCTGAATGTCGCGCCATAAAATTATATGGTCTTCGGCCCGGTAGAAATCGATGCTGTCGCTCCACATCTCCTGCTTGTCGGTCAGCACGTACCCGTTGCTGGTCACCTTGTAAAGCGAGTCGGCTTTGCGGTAGGCGCCGCGGTCGGCATACAGATAGTCGCCCTCCTTGTTCCAGATATTGGTGTGTTTAAAGAAAAAGGCGTTGTCGGTAGCCATGTTGTAGACCACCGAGTCGCCCTTCAGTTCGTATTCGTCGTTGCGCATTTCGACCCGGTCGACGCAGACCAGCTCCTTGCTGTTGGCGTAGTAGTAACCGCGCACCGACTCCAGCCGGCTGTCACGGTTGACAAGCACGCCGCCCCCGCCGAATTCGCCGACGTTCTCCTTCGTGTTGAAAAGGAACTCGTAGGTGTAGAGCGTGGCGTCCTCGTCGACCACCTTGACGATATCCGAAAATACGCGGGCTTCGTTCACCTCGCCGTTGTATTCGGCCCGGTCGCCGTAAATATAGGTCGTATTCTTGTTGATCAGGACATTGCCGAAGAATTCGATGCGCATGTCCGAATAGCGGACGGCGCTGTCACACGTAATGACGGCGCCGTTGTGCTGCGCGGCGAAGTTGCCCACCAGAAAGATCACCGAATCGCCCGGAGCCACGGGCCCCATGTTGTCCGACTTGAGGTCGATGAGTTTCTTCTCGGCCGGCTGCTCCGCCTCAGGCGCCTGCATCCCGCCGCGGGCGAAAATCACACTGACGGCGGCCAATGCGACGACCGCTATGGAAAGGAGCCTGCGCACGGTTTTACTTCACCCAATGTTTGTTCTCGAACGCTCCGTCGCGGAATTCGGGATCGATATAGACATACATGGCGTCGATCTTCTTCGACAGCCAGTCCTTGAAGACCTTTTCCTGCTTGGCGTTGAGCGCCATCTCCTCCAGCCGGAGGTAGTCCTCGTTGAGCGACGCCACGTGCGTCGGAATGATCTCCACCAGCTTGACGACCTTGGCCAGCTGGTTGCCCATGATGTCCTCGGTCAGGAAAGCCTCCGACACCTCGCCGGGCTTCAGCCGCACCAGCGCGTTGTAATCGTTGAGCGCGTTGAAGTGGGCGAAATCCTCGCGCAGGAACTTCGTCACGGTCAGCTTGGCGTCGAAAGCGCTGAAACGCTCCAGAATGTCATGGTTCGAGACGATACCGCCGTTCATCTTCGACGTCGCATCGTCGGAATAGAGCAGCGCGGCCTTCTCGAAGGTGATCGAATCCTTGCGGATCAGATTGGCGATGCTGTCCAGAAAATGCGTGCCCTCCGTAAGCTCGTCGATCGTATAGACCGGACGCAGCAGGATATGGCGGAAATGGTAGAGACTGCCCCGCTTGTCGAGCATCTGAATGATGTGGAATCCGAACTGCGATTCGACGACCTCCGAAATCTGTCCGGGCTTCATGTTTTCGAGCGCCGCGGCAAACGAAGAGTCGAGACTGGCGAGCGGCGCAGGGTCCATTTCGCCGCCGCGCATCATCGTTCCGGGGTCCTGCGAATACATGCGGGCCAGATTCTCGAACTTGGCCTTGCCCGTGATGACGCGTTCGCGCATGTCCAGCAGACGCTCGCGCGTACGCTGCTTGGCCTGCGTGATCGACTTGGGGAAACGGGTGATCTGCGCATAGACATACTGCTCGGCGATGGTCGGCAGGCTGTCCTTGTCGATCGACTTGTAGAAACGCTCGACCTCGCCCGGAATGACCGCGACCTTGCTCACGACCTCGTTCTGCATGGAGCTGGCGTAGGACTGCTCCTCGTAGCGCTGACGCATGTTCTCGCGGATGTTGAAAATGGCCATGTGGTGCTTGGCTTCGAGCCGGGGAATCGATCCCTCGGCCTCGATCATGTTCTGCACCTGCTCCTCAACGTGCGAAGCGATGTCGCCGGCATTGATCTTCACCGAGTCGATCTGCGCCTGATTGAAGAGCAGCTTCTGGGTCATCAGCGCTTCGAGCGCCTCGTTCATCGGATCGCGGTCGGAGGTGTACCCCTCCGCGCGGCGCTGCGCCGTGAGCTGGCGCGCGTGATCCGCCACCTCGGAATAGAGAATCGAGGAAGAACCCACGACGGCGACCACCTTGTCGAGCATCACCTGCTGTTTCTGGGCGAAAGCCCCCGCAGCGAGCACGGCGAGAGCCGCCGCCATTATACCTTTTTTCAACATTGCGTTATACTTTATCGTTTGTATTTTCAAAAATCTTCGCCTCCCCGTTCTCCACGGCGCGGTTGTACAGCTCCTCCTCGTGGCTGCGGATGATCTCGCCCTGCCGCTGGTTGAAGAGGATGCGGCGGATCGTACTCCGCAGGCGTTCGAGGGGAATAGGCTCGCCCTCGCGCCGCACGGCGTCGATCTGGAAATAATAGTACGAATGGCTGTCTCGCATCGCCTGCACGGCGTTCGACGACAGCACCGAATCGTAATTCTGCGACCTGAGGGTCGGCAGGAAACTCAGAAACTCCGGAAAATCGACCCACTGTTCCCGGAAATCGGTCACCGTGAAGTCGTTTTTCTCGCAGATGTCCCGGAAATCCTGCTGCTGGGCGGCGGATTTGGCCCCCATCAGCTCCTTCAGCTTCCGGGCCTGACGATAGCCTTCGCCGAACTGCACGATCCGCCCCTTGACCAACGTACGGTCCAGCCGGAAATCGGCCTTGTGCGCATTGTAATAGGCCGTAATCTCGTCGTCGGTGAACGTCGTGTCGATGCTCCGGTCCACATACAGCTGGTTCAGCTTGCGGATCAGCAGCGCCTGACGGTACTCCTCGACCATCTTGTCGATATCGTCGCCCGAAGCCGAAAACAGCGTCTCGGCCTCCTTGAGCTTGAGCTGCTTGCGCACCCACCGGTCCACGTATACCTTCATGAACGCCGCACTGTCTTCGCCCGTGACTCCCTTGGGAACCACCGACTCCACATCACGCAGCTGCAGCTGCTTGCCGCCGGCGCGCGCCAGCGTGGTATCGCTGGCGAAATAGCCCGGCATCTCCCGGCAGCCCGCCAGAAAAACCGAAGCCGCCACGACTGCTATTTTCGCTCGCAAATTCATAATCCGGAGGACAAAGATACAGTTTTTACTCGTAACTAACGCAGCCCCGGCCCAGATTATTACGCCGCCGCCCGATTTTTATCCTCGGCTTTCAGGCGCCGCAGCGCGAGGAGCATCATGTAACCCGAAACGGCGAAGACAGCCAGCGCACCGATATAAATCAGCACATAGAGCGTCCTGCTGCCGACCAAGTCGATCAGCATGGCGTTGCCGTGCCCGGTGACCAGCGCCAGATAGGCGATTCCGTTATTGACGGCATGGAGTATGATCGTAGACCAGAGCGAGTCGGTCCGCATGTAGACGAATCCGAGCACCAGACCGATGGCGAAGGCGTTCACCGCGACGGTCGGATGCACGTGCACGATGCCGAATACGGCCGATGAAACCAGCCATGCGGCCATCACGCCGTATTTTGCGCGCGTTGATTCGAGCAGCACGCCGCGGAAAATCACCTCTTCGAACAACGGCGCCATCACCACGACCGTAACGATCGCCCACGCGCCGCGTCCGTAGGCGTTGGGCACTTCGGGCAGCAGGCTCAGCAGCGGTTCGAGCACCACCGACGTGGCGAGCATGAAAACCACGCCCCAGAGCAGCAGGACGGGATTCAGTCCGCGGGAGGAGAAATGCGCGATGATTTTCGGACCCCGGCGCCGGCTGCGGTAAAAGAGAAATCCCACGAGCGTAAGGGTCATGGCGACAAAATAGGATACGGCGTTGAAATGCCCTACGAGCACCTGTTCGGCGGTGCTCACCGTTTCGTCGGCGCTCGCCAGCAGCGCCTGATCGGGCCACTTGCAACCCACCAGCAGCGCCGTTACGGCGCCTACGACCTGCGCCAGCAGGAAAATGCCGAAAAAGACCAGATAATCGGCCAGTGCGGGAAATTTCCCCTGCAGCTTCCAGATTTTACCGACGGCCTCAGGAGCCGGCGCCGGCTCCTGCACGGGAGCCTCTGTTTTTTTTTCTGTCATATAGCGTGTAACTATCAATCCGTTCCGAGTTCAAAGATAAGCAATTTTCGGTTACGGTTATGGATTTCCATTTAAAATCATTAAATTTGCCCGATTATAAACCCGATCGAAACATGGCAAAGGTTATCGCATTAGCGAATCAGAAAGGCGGCGTGGGCAAGACCACGACGGCCATCAACTTGGCGGCCTCGCTAGCCCTGCTGGGCAAGAAGGTGCTGCTGCTCGACGCCGATCCGCAGGCCAACGCCACCTCCGGCTTGGGCTTCGACATCAATCTGGAGGGCGTCTACGAATGTATCGCAGGACTCAAAAAGCCCGAAGAGGTGCTCCTCCAAAGCCCCGACGTGAAGAATCTATGGGTGCTGCCCTCGTCGATCGATCTGGTGGCCGCCGACACCGAGCTGCCGAAAATGGAGGATGCGCACCACGTGATGAAACGCATCGTAGACTCCGTCCGCGACCGCTTCGACTACATCTTCATCGACTGCTCCCCCTCGCTGGGCTATACGACCGTCAATATCCTCACGGCCGCCGACACGGTGCTTATTCCCGTGCAGTGCGAGTACCTCGCCCTCGAAGGGCTTTCGAAACTGCTCAACACCATCCGCAAGGTCAAAAGCGGCCTGAACCCCGCACTGGACATCGAGGGCTTCCTGCTGACGATGTATATGCGCAACAGGCTCAACAACCAAGTCGTGAACGAGGTGCGCGAGCATTTCGGTCAGCTGGCCTACGACACAATAATTCAGCGCAATATCCGTTTGGGAGAAGCCCCCTCGCACGGAAAGCCCGTCATGCTGTACGATGCCGGGGCCGTGGGTTCGGAGAACTACCTCACCTTGGCGCGGGAGTTCCTCAAACGCAACCGTAAACGAAGCAAATAACAGAACGCAGCTATGAAACAACCGAAGGGATTAGGGCGCGGACTCGACGCCATATTCGGCACCGACGCCGTAGACGCCAAGCTCAAGCCGATGAGCCAGATGACCGAAATCGACATTGCGGAAATCATTCCCAACCCCACGCAGCCGCGTACGCAGTTCGACGAAGAGGCCCTCGACGAGCTGGCCGACTCGATCCGCCAGCTGGGCATCATCCAGCCCATTACGGTCAAGAAATCGGGCGACGGCAAATATATCATCATCAGCGGCGAACGCCGCTGGCGGGCGGCGCAGCGCGCCGACCTGAAGAGCCTTCCGGCCTATGTCCGCGAGGTGGACGACGAAAACCTGCACGCCATGGCCCTCGTGGAGAATATCCAGCGGCAGGACCTCAACGCGATCGAAATCGCGCTGGGCATGCAGCGTCTGATCGAGGAGTGCAACCTCACGCAGGACGCGCTCTCCGAAAAGGTCGGCAAGAAACGTTCGACCGTCTCGAACTACATGCGTCTCTTGAAACTGCCCGACGAGGTGCAGCTGGCCCTCAAGGAGGGGCTGATTTCGATGGGACACGCCAAGGCCATCGCCGGCGCCCCGCAGGAGCTGCAGCTCCGCACGCTGAAGAAGATCCTCAAGAAGAGCCTTTCGGTCCGTCAGGCCGAGGAGCTGGTGCGCACGCTCACCGAGCAGCCCGCCGAAGCGGCACAAAACATGGAGGACGAAGAGTATCCCGAAAGCTATTCGCGGCTGGTGGAACAGCTCGAAAAATTCTTCTCGCAGGAAATCAGCATCAAACGCTCGAAAAACGGCGGCGGACGGATCGTCATCGGCTTCGACGACGACAAGGACATCGAACAATTCATCGAACGGTTCTCCGGCCGCCTCAAATAAAATATGGTAAGAATCCGGTTCAGACACCTGCTGCCGATACTCGCGGCACTCACGTTGTGGCTTCCCGCCCAAGCGCAGCTCCACCGCGGGGCGCGCACCATCGTGCGCGGGGGCATGCTCGTGCAGCGGGATTCGCTCGCCTCGAAAACCGACTCGCTGGCCGACCTCTCGCTGGTCCGCGAACTGGATTCGCTGATGACGGGACTCTTCGCGGCCGACTCGGCCGCCGTCGCAGAGCTGCGCACCGACGACATAAGCAAAGCCGACTCGCTCTACCGGCTCAAAATGGCCGGCATAAAGATCGAATCGGACACCACCAAGCATAAACGCGGCTGGCTGATGAGCGATTCGATGTCGCTCTCGAAGGTGTGCTGGATTTCGACCGTACTGCCCGGTTACGGACAGATTTACAACAAACAATACTGGAAACTGCCCGTTCTCTACGGCACCTTGGGCGCGGGTCTGGCCCTCTATCTCCACGAAAACAAGACCTACAAGCCCCTCAAGCGCGAATACGAAGCCTACACGAACAAAAACCTCTCGCGCACGCCCGAACTGGACGCGCTGCAAAGCAGGATGATCCGCAGCAACACCCGCCGGCAGGTCTATCTGGGCCTTACGGTGGCCTCGTACATCTATTTCATCGGCGACGCCGCCGTGAACTACTCGACCAACGAGGTCTCGGACGTCAAGAAAGCCACCACGCTGGCCTGCATCTTCCCCGGCGCGGGACAGATTTACAACAAAAGCTATTGGAAAGTGCCCTTCGTCGTGGGCGGTTTCGCCGCGATGATCTACTGTATCGACTGGAACAACCGCGGCTACCAGCGTTTCAAAAAGGCATACCGGCTGCTGAGTGACTACGAAAAGAATCCGGACGCCTACCCCGACGGCCCGACCGACGAATTCCACGGCCGCTACTCGGCGGACTTCATCCGCAACCTGCGCAACAACTACCGCCGCAACCGCGACCTCTGCATCATCATCTCGGCCGGACTGTACGTCCTTCAGATCGTGGACGCCCATGTGGACGCTCACCTGAAGGACTACGACGTTTCCGACGACCTGTCGATGAATCTCGAACCGCTGGTCGATTATACTTACGTTCCCTCCGCCGGCGGCAACCGTGCGGTATTCGGGTTCAACCTGAGTTTCAAATTCTAACCGATGAGAATCCTCCTGACCATAGTGCTGCTGATGGCCGTCGCTGCGCCCGCATCGGGCCTCGACCGCAAACCCCGCAAGAAAGAGAAGAAAAAAGCCCGGACCGAAGCCGTCGCCGAACCCGCACCGGCCCCCGCTCCTCCGGCCGCAAAGCCCGCACACACCGAGCGCAAAACCGAACCTGCCGCGCCGGCACCCGCACCGCTCCCGGATAACGACATGACGCTGGGACTGACGGCCGCGCAGGCCGATTCGTTGGTCGCCGTATGGCGCGAAAGGCAGTGCTGCGACTCGTTCAGGGAGTTCTTCGACAACTATATTCTGGTGGACAGTACACAGACCGGCGCTGTTCCCGACTCGGTCTATACCCGGCGTCTGCGCGACCTCGCATCGCCCATCCAGCTCCCCTACAACAGCATCGTCCGGGGCTACATCAACCGTTACACCGACTCCCGCTACGGCACGATCAGCCGGATTCTGGGCATGTCGCAGTACTATTTCCCGCTGATCGAGGACGAGCTGCTCAAAGAGGGGCTTCCCATCGAGCTGCGGGCCCTGCCGATCATCGAATCGGCGCTCTCCGTCACGGCCGTATCGCCCATGGGCGCCGTAGGACTGTGGCAGTTCATGCCCTCGACGGGCAAAAGCTACGGACTTGAGGTCAATTCGCTGGTCGACGAACGCCGCGACCCGGTCCGTTCGACGCAGGCCGCCTGCCGTTACCTCAAAGACCTTTACGCTATCTACAAAGACTGGTCGCTGGCCATCGCCGCCTACAACTGCGGTCCGGGCAACGTCAATAAGGCGCTGGCCCGCGCAGGCGAGAAGAGCCGCACCTTCTGGGACATCTACGACTACCTGCCCCGCGAAACGCGCGGCTACGTCCCCGCCTTCATCGGTGCGTCGTATGCCTACGCCTACCACCGCCAGCACGGCATCGAACTCACCGAAGCCCCGATTCCGCTGGCCACCGACACTGTCCGCATCGACCGGATCATGCATCTCCAGCAGATCGCCTCGACGATCGACGTACCGATCGAAACCCTGCGCCAGCTCAACCCGCAGTACAAACTCGACATCATCCCGGCCACGACCAAACCCTATACGCTGGTGCTTCCGCAGCGCAGCCTGACGCAGTACGTCGCCAACGAGCCTGCTATTCTGGCTAAAGACTCGCTGTACCTCAAGGAATACATCAACCCGGCGAACCTCGACAAAAAGCGTCAGGAACGTTCCGGAACAGTCTATACCGTCAAGAAGGGCGACACGCTGGGCGCCATCGCCCGCCGCTACCGGGTGACCACGGCGCAGCTCATGCGCTGGAACAACATCAAGAGCGCCCACAAACTCCGCATCGGACAACGGCTCCGCATCGAAGGAAGGTAAGATGATCTGCGACCACGATACCATTGCAGCTCCGGCCACCGCCGCAGGAGGGGCGCTCGCCGTCATCCGCGTAAGCGGCAGCGACGCGCTGACGATCTGCGACCGTATTTTCCGGGGAAGCGCGCCGCTGGCCGATGCCGGGGGCTATACGGTTCATTACGGCCATATCATGGCCGACGGGCGAACACTCGACGACGTGCTGGTCACGGTATTCCGGGCGCCCCGTTCCTATACGGGCGAAGACGCCGCCGAAATCTCGTGCCACGGTTCGCAGTACATCGTTTCCGAAACGCTGCGCCTGCTGACCGCCGCCGGCGCACGCATGGCCCAACCGGGCGAATTCACCATCCGGGCCTATCTTGCGGGCAAACTCGACCTCTCGCAGGCCGAAGCCGTGGCCGACATCATCGCCTCGTCCTCGCGGGCGTCGCATGCGCTCGCCGCCAACCAGATGCGCGGGGGTTATTCCGAAGCGTTCGACACCCTGCGCGAAAAACTACTGCACCTCACCTCGCTGCTGGAACTCGAACTCGACTTCTCGGAAGAGGAGGTCGAATTCGCCGACCGCACCCAGCTGCGTGACACCATGCGGCAGATCAAGGAGCGGATAGACGCCCTGCGCAGCTCGTTTTCGCTCGGCAATGCCATCAAGGAGGGAGTCGCCGTAGCCATCGTCGGAGCGCCGAACGTCGGAAAAAGCACCTTGCTCAACCGCCTGCTCAACGAAGAACGGGCCATGGTCTCGGACATAGCCGGCACGACGCGCGACGTCATCGAAGAGCGCGCCAACATCGACGGCGTCGTCTTCCGTTTCCTCGACACGGCCGGCATCCGCAGCACGAACGACCCCCTCGAACAGATGGGAATCGCCCGCACCATGTCGAGCATCGAACGGGCGCAGATCATCATCCGCCTGATCGACGCATCGCAGCCCGCCGTACCCGTATCCGGCGGAAGCCCTTCATCCGGACAAACGGTCCGGAAATCCGCTCCTGCGGTTCCGAGCGCCGATTCGGCTGCCGACACCCAAAGCCCGGACTTTCCGCTCCGTCCCGACCAAACGCTGCTGACGGTATACAACAAAATCGACAAAACGCCCCGATTCGCACTTCCCGAAGGCGCCGTCGGCATCTCGGCACGCAACGGCGACGGCATCGACGACCTGCGCCGGACCCTGCGCGACGCGGTCGATACGGAAACGCTCTACCACGGCGGCACGGTCATCTCCAACAGCCGCCATTACGAAGCCCTCACGTCGGCATCCGAAGCCCTGAGTGCCGCCCTCGACGGCCTGCGCGACAACCTTCCGACCGATCTGCTGAGCGAAGAGATCCGTCAGGTCATCCGCCATCTGAGCGGCGTCACCGGGCAGGACATCGTCCCGGAAGAGGTCCTCAAAACCATATTCTCGAAGTTCTGCATCGGGAAATAAGAGCCGCAAACCGACCGAGGAATAGAAATAGAATAATCCTGCATACACGCCCGTATAAGGCGTGTTTTTGTTTTATCCGAAGTTTTGCAAATGTACCGATTTTCCTTGAAAAAAGTTGTACCTTATTTGTACCTCATCGCAGTATCTACGCTATTTTCCATATATTTGGGACAACTAAGGCACTTATTGCTACATAAATGCACTTAACGCTACCTATTTCGACTTAAATGGGCTCCAACATTTACCTGCAAAAAATCTGCGAACAATGCGGCAAGGAATTCACCGCCCGAACGACTGTCACGCGGTTTTGCTCCCATACGTGCAGCAGTCGGGCATACAAGGATCGCACCCGAAAAGACAAGGTAGAAAAAATTAAGACCGACACTATTCGGATCAAAACCAAGGAGATCGGGGAAATTCAAACGCGGGATGTACTGACCGTATCGGAAGTGGCGGCATTAGTCGGCTGTTCGCGGCGCACAGCATACAGATTGGCCGCAACAGGAACGATCAAGAGTGCCAACTTGGGCCAGCGGCTCACGCGCATCAGACGCTCAGAGGTAGATTCGTTCCTGTCGCTCCCGGCAAAACCCGCCCCGCAAGAGAAAGAGTACGAAATTTCAGAATGCTACACCGTCGGCGAAGCCCTACGAACATTCGGTATATCGGACAAGACTCTCCGTGACATCCTAAAGCGGAACGGCATCCCGAAGTTTCAGCGGGGCAAGTTCGTTTACATTCCTAAAAAGTTACTGAATGAAATTTTTAACTAAATTCGCATATGGCTGTCAAAGTTAAACTTCTGCAAAAGAAGATTTCGGGAGGGCGCAAAACCCTCTACCTCGATTTCTACCCCGCAATCATCAGTCTCAAAACCGGGAAGGAGACGCGCAGGGAGTTCCTCGGCCTGTATATCCACGAGAAGCCGAAAAACGCCATCGAGAAGCAATACAACGCCGAACAGCTGAAACTCGCCGAGGCGATTCGTCAACAGAAAGAGAACACTCACAACAAGCCGGAGATATACAACGAATACGAAAAGGAGCGGCTCCGGAAAAAGGAGCTGGGCGACCGCGATTTCGTCGAATATTTCCGCAGGACGGCAGGCAAACGTTCCGGCTCCAACCACAACAACTGGATGTCCGCACTAACCTATCTGGAACAATTCACAGGCGGCAGGGTGAAATTCGCCGACCTCAGCGAGCAGTATCTGGAAGAGTTCAAAGAATATCTGCTGACCACCCAGAGCGTCAAGAGCAAACGGAAAAAGGAGCCGCTGTCGCAAAACTCCGCCCTCTCCTATTTCAACAAGGTCAAGGCCACTTTGAAGCAGGCATACAAGGAGGGAATTTTACAAACCGATCTGAATGCGCGTGTGGATTCCATAAAAGCGGCCGAAACGCGCAGGGAATACCTCACCTCGGAAGAATTGAATAAATTGGCTAAAACGCCTTGCAAGGATGATCTGCTGAAACGTGCCGCCCTCTTCTCCGGATTGACCGGACTGCGTTTCTCGGACATTGAAAAACTGACTTGGGGCGAGATCGGGCAGGACGAGTCGAAAGGCTACACCATTAATTTTCAGCAGAAAAAGACCAAAGGCATCGAAACGATGCCTATATCCGAACAGGCGTTCAGCCTCCTCGGAGAGCAGCAGAAGCCGGAAAGCCGGATATTCGGAGGACTGCGTTCGGCATCCTACCACAGCAAAGACCTGCGGGACTGGCTGAAAGCGGCAGGAATAACGAAGCACATCACGTTCCATTGCTTCCGGCACACGTTCGCTACCCTGCAAATGTTCCTCGGAACGGATATTTTTACCGTTTCAAAGATGCTCGGCCACCGCGAGATCAAAACCACCCAGATATACACTAAGATCGTGGACGAAGCCAAACGGCAGGCAGCAAACCGGATCAAGTTGGATTTATAATTTCAGATCCCATTATGGACGAATTCACACAACTAAAAAAAGAGAAAATCTATAAAACACTCTCCAACCTCGGCGAAGATATCAGCCTTACGGAGTGGAGCGATACTCAATGGTATGAACTCAGGGGATATTCCACGGAAGAAGCCCGGCAAATGGTGTTTGAAAAATACAGGGCGAAACTGCTCAATGACGATGAAATTACACAGCACATTGTCGGTTACAGGGAGGCCTATATTGCATTTGATGAAGATGAAGAATTCGACGAAGAAAAATACAATGTAAGCTACATAAATAATCTGGCAACCACATTCTCCGCCATTTGTGAATTTTCTATAGTAAACGGGAAGTTGGTCGATCCCAAAGGAAAATTCAGACAAATCATAGACACATTTACTGCCTATGAGATCGTACAGGGCCTTGTCCGGGAGCGAGCGTACAAAGAATCCCAACTGAGACGATATGAAACCTTGAACGGACAGATCGAAACCAAGGCCGAGCGATTCGGCAGAGAGGTTAGCCAATACGGATTTCTCGACCTGCCCAAAGTGGCCTGCCTCACGGAAAAGTCCCAAGCGAAATTGATTGAGAAAATTGCGGGTCAGAAAGTTCCGTATGCCGTCGCAATGTTTGACTACATAGAATTCATTAAACATCTACAGGACAATTATTTTAAAACAAAAGACCAACTATATAGAATGATTTCTAAATTGCTCTGTTCGGATATAGACGGTAGGGTGGTCAAAGGCAATATCGCTTCGCTGAGTGGCTACAGCGGGGAAAACAAAAAGAGATACACCGCCTATCAACACACCGAAACGGTAAAAAACGATTACGAAGCGTTGAAATAGGGAGTACTCCCCCATTTTTGCCCCCAAAACACCTTAGTCTCTTGCGGCATGTTTAACCAAAATATGTCGCATTATGACTGAGAAATTCACTTTCGACGATCTGCCTATGGCAGTGAGTCAGCTTACCGACAAGGTAAATTCGATCTATTCCATGTTGGCCCGGCATTCCATGCCGCAGGAATCACCCCAAACCGAGGATAAGCTCTTGTCCGTTCGTGAGGCCTCCACGTTACTGCGGCTGACCGTCCCCACCATTTACAGCAAGGTGTCGAGGGGCGAACTGCCGTGCATGAAGCAGGGCAACCGACTCTATTTCTCGCTGTCCGAGATCACTGCACACCTCAAATCGGGCAAAAAACGATCCGCTGCCGAGCTGACCGCCCAAGCCGAGGAATTCTGCAACCGCAAGGAAGGAGGGCGTTATGGAAAATAACCGCACTGACCGACAGCCCCGCACCGTTGATTTTTCATTATTCGACCAAATCGAGAAAGCCGTCCCCGCATACGATCTGGACAAAGCCATTCAAAAGAGGGATTACCGAATCGACCTGACACAGCATTACGCCGATGCAGAGTATCTGCTAACTGTCGATGGAATCGGGATGCTCGCCAAAGGCGACATCCAAGCCGTGAAAGGCAAGGCGAAGCAAGGCAAAACATTTTTCATCACGGCATTGGTCGCGGCCGTACTGAACGGAAAGTTCGGGGCGTTAAAGGCCTCCGGCGAGGACTATCGTGTTCTGATCGTGGACACGGAGCAGAACATGAAAAACGTGGCAAGGAACGCTCGGAAAATACACCGCTTGTGCGGGTGGCCGGAAAATGAAAATCATCCCCGATTCAGCGCGGTCGCTCTGCGCGGGTACAACACCGACGAACGGCGGGAGATACTGGAGGGCGAAATCGCATTGCTCAAGCCCGATCTGGTGATACTGGACGGGATCAAAGACCTGTGTCGCAACATTATGGACAACCCCGAAAGTACTGACGTTTTGGATTTGCTGTCGCGGCTCAGCCAAGACAATAACACAGCAATCTGCTGTATCCTGCACGAAAACAAGAGTTCGACGGACAGCAATATGCGGGGACATCTTGGGACGGAACTCATCAACAAATGCACCGAAGAGTACCAAGTGACCAAAAAGGACAATGTGATCACCATAGAGCAGACGGTGAGCCGGGATGCGCCACTTTACGACAAATTGGAATTTACGATCGAAGAGGACGGAATGCCATCGGAAATTGCTATTGCAATAAAAACACACAAAAATTCGATCCGAAAAACAATCGCCAAGACCGATTACTGGCGGCAGTTTTTCATTAACCAAAGCAGTTACACCAGAAAAGAGCTGCACCGTATCATTATGGAGAGCGGAGAGAAAAACCGCACCAATGCCTATGCGAAAATCAGAGCTGGACTCAACGAAGGCAAATTGACCATCGACGAAAAACAAATCATCACGCTCACACAAAAAGAGGATTCGATTTGATTGTGCATTGTGTTGTGTATGCGCCTATATAGGCGCTTATACACATACCACAATTTTATGCAGGAGAAACCGCCCCTTGTGGCTGTCCCCCTAACCATAAAAACAGCAGACAATTATGAAAAACAGATTGGATGTAAAAGTTAGTTTATTTCAGAACTGCAAAGCCAGCGGAATGCCCGTCCGCGAAATTTTCCTGTGCGATTTTTTATCCGGATCCACGTTCCGTGCGAAATACAAAACAACCGTAGACAGGTATCGGGCCGCTGGTGACGAGGACAAAAACCGTTTAAAAACGAGTCTCCCTGCCGTTACGGTAAGCGGAACATTCAGCAAGCGGAACAGTGCGGAGTTGATCGCCCACAGCGGTCTGATCTGCATTGACATCGACGAAAAGGACAATCCGGATGTCGCGGAGTTCGACCGTCTGAACGAACTGATCAGCATCATTCCCTATGTGGCCTACTGCGGACACTCCATAGGTGGAAAAGGCTATTTCGTCATTATCCCTATAGCCTCTCCGGAGAAGCATAAGGAGCATTTCGAGGCTCTCCGACAGGATTTCGCCCGATGCGGCATAACGATAGACAAGAGCGGCAAAGATGTAACTCGCCTGCGGATTTATTCCTACGACGATACGGCCTACATCAATCCTTCCGCCGCCACTTACGAACGAACAGCAACCGTCCGCACCATATACACGGCAGCCGACCATAATAAGCCCCGCATTTCTACACCGAAAGAAAAAATCCCGAACGCTCGGAAAATCGCATCGCGGATTGCAGACCTCATCAGAAATGGAACAGACCCCACAGCGGTTTATGAAAACTGGTTCGAAATCGCCTGCGCCCTAATCAGCGAGTTCGGAGAGAGTGGGAGGACGCTATACCATATGGTCAGCCAAAATTACCCGGACTACAATCCGGATAAGGCCGACCGGCAGTTCGATGCGGCCCTGAAAAAGGACGGCTACTCTTATCACATCGGAACATTTTTCCATCTCACAAACGGGAAATAAGGCTGTATTCCAAATAAATACAGGATCGCATATAACCACCCTTATTTCAATTCGGGGCCATTCCATATGGATTTATATGGCATAAAAGATTAGGTGCGGCAGATTGAATGAAAACACCCTTTACGCGCACAATCTGCCCCCCCCAATGATAACCGAGGTTTAATAACCTCGGTTTTTCATTGCCTATTCTTCGCCGCATTTCAGGCGTGTGCTCTCCGCGCGTAAATTCACGACAGGATCGAAGATGATCCACACACTTTCAACATCCCGGAATATTTCCTATCTTTGAGGTCGAAAACATATTGAATAGCGTTTTGCTATTGTTATAGGCACAGAAAACGACCAAATTTTAGAAGCCTGCTAACAATAAGTGAAATGCCTACGTTTTGCGTGGGCATTACTTGTTGGGCTTCGGGTGCTTGGTCGTACCTCTGTGCAGACATCTAATGACCCACGCATTTTTATAGCAGGGTCGGAGAAACAGACTGACCTATGGAGTACGACAAAAACGGGCAGATTCTACGCGAGTTCTATGCCCGGCACGACTTGACCGATTGTTTTGAACGCGACAACACCTACCTCGAATCGGCATTCGACGAGATCAATCGAATCTGGTTCGACAACCTCTACAAAATAGACGAGGTTAACTATCTGATGATTGCCGAAGCTCCGTTATGGGGCAAGTCCAAAAGTTACATTTACAATCCTGCTACACCATTCACCCAGTTCTTTCAAAAGAGCGATCTGGAATATGTCTTAGGCACGAAAATCCGCGACAAGGCAGAATTTATCGACCGTTGCAACCAAATCGGCCTGCTGATTATCGACATCTCCCCATTCGCCCTCAACACGGAGGATACGACCATTAATTACCGCCGGAAATCCAAACTGAATCCTCATGGTATCACCAAACGCGAATACCGTCTACTGATTCAGGAAACCCTGCCGACATTCTTCGACTGCAAAATAAAGGAACTCGTTCCGAAGGCATCGAGCGACATCAGAGTATTTTTCCGCTATGCACGGGTAAAAAACATGTTTCAGAATATTGTGGTTGACACTCTAATAGCCTCCAATATCATCACATCGCAAAACCCTATTCTGGAAATATCGAACCCGGCAGGAGGTATTAACCGAAGTAAATTTAAGAAGATTATAGATGGCAGAGAATAAAATCAAATAATGGCGTATGCTGAAGTGTTATCTTTTCTAAATTACTCTGGTTTCTGAATTCAGGTTGAGCCACAGCTTCGAAACAAAGATACGAAGGTTATTTCATTCTCATAAGGATTAGATTGTACGAATATATTATGCCTGCGTAATTCAGCAGCGATGGTGTTGTTTGATACAATCAAGGATAGTCAAATATTCTACGTAAAATCCATCAACTGTTACGAATTATCCTTTATATTTATTATTTTTGTAGAAAACAGACTATAGTATATGGGAACTATAAAAATTGAAAATGAACATTCTCTGAAAGAAGCTTTTAGATCAGGGGTGAATTTATTTGTAGGAGCTGGTTTTTCCATTGATGCAAAAAATAAAAAGGGAGATAAATTGCCATTAGGAAAAAACTTAGCTTTAGAATTATGTGAAAAATTTGGCAAAAAGGCAAGTGATAATTTGCCAAAGATTTCAACATTGTTGGAGAAGACAAACCGTGCGAATTTCTATAAGTTTCTTGTTGAAAAATTCACGGTTGCAGAATTCCCAAAATATTATTATGCTATAAATAAGCTGAATCTTACGGGTGTTTATACTACAAATATTGACAATCTTATCTCAAAAATAGTTTCTGCCAACCCTCAAAGATATTTACATAATCAGGCACAAAATGGAGTACCTACTGACAGCAAAGCCATACCATATCTTCCATTACATGGAAGTGTTGAAGATGCTGAGCCAAATTTTGTTTTTGATGTTGTTTCTTTGGCAAATATATATAATGATGCTAGTAGAATATGGTCCTTTCTGAGTCATGCGGTGGAGAAATACCCTACAATCTTTGTTGGATATGGGCTTAATGATAGTTCTACAATTCAGGCCTTAACATCTCAAAAAACATTTAATAATGCCCAAAAAGAAAAATGGATATTATTGATTGAAGATGACGAGGATGACAGAGAATACTATAAATCTTTGGGTTTTAGCATAATAATAGCTAATACCAAAGAGTTCTTAGAGTATATAGAGAATGTTTCTTTAGATCAGGGAGCCATAAACTCCAAGAAAAAAAGTGACGAATTGATCTCCTTGTTAAAAGGAAACTTAATTCCAACGAGCATAAAAGGTCAAGTAGTAAGACCTATAGACGAATTCTTTAAAGGACAAGCACCAACATGGGGAGATGTCATTAATAATAATATTTATAAAACATCTCATTACAATACGATTCACAACTCTATATTTGTTCCCGACAAGCACATTATAATAACTGGAGCTCCGGTTACAGGAAAAACCACATTGATGATGCAAATAGCATACAATGTGAAATATAACGGGGTGAAGTTAATATTTAACAACCTAACATTATCAAGTGCTGAATATTACAGCAAATTAATCGGAGATAAAGTAGCTCTTATTTTTATCGAGAATTTCACGGATGATATAAATGCATTCCTAAAGTTGGCAGAATTAAAAAATGCGAAACTTGTGGGGGTAGATAGAAGCCACAATCTTAATATGGTAAATCACAAATTCCCGACAAGTAAGTATGAAATAATAAACGTAACGCAATTAACAGAATCCGATACACAAAATATATTTGATTCTTTGCCTCCGTCGATTCGAGGAAAGTCGATCAAAAAGGAACAAAGGAATCAATATGAAGATGATTCTATCTTTGAATTCGTTATAAGAAATATAAAAGGCCAAAATGTTGCAAGCCGGTATGATGGAGTTCTTAAAAAATTGGAGCGAGAACATCACGAGTTAGCTGAGTTTTTAGTGCTTTGCGGCTATATGCATAGTTCTCGTGTTCCATTGTCTTTTGAGGTGGCATGTAGTTATTTTAGTGATCCCAATCAACTATATAATTATAGAGAGGTACTTGAGATGAGAAATGATCTTGATGACCTATTGAAAGATTATTATAGTAATGAATTGTTGGATCAAGATATGGATTTCTATTATCCCCGATCTTATTTTATAGCAGAATCAATAATAAAAAGTGCTCCCAGAGATGTCTTAAAACAGGTAATGAATAAGGTAATCGACAGAGTACCAACGGTGCAAATATATAATTATAACACCTTTAAGAAGCATGCTTTTGATAAAAGCATTGTTTCAAAAGCATTTCCAGACTGGAAAGAAGGCAAGGAATTTTATGAGAGAGCCTTTTTGTATGACTTTAAAAACCCATATGTCTTGCAACAAGGTGCGTTATATTTATCTATGAAAAAGAAGTATCATGATGCTTTTTCTTGGATTGATAGAGCCATAACAATGACAAACAATAAACACTTCTCAATCCGTAACTCTCATGCGATAATTTTATTTGACGCTAACTATAATGTAGATAGCACTGATGCGGAAAGACAGCTAGATGCAAGTATGGATATTCTTAGTCAATGTATTAATTCTGATCTACGAACCACGTTTCATGCAAAAACATATGCAGATCAAGCCGTAAGGTATTATAATAAATACGGAAATGATAGAGCTGTTTCATATTTGAATCAAGCTAAATTATGGCTTGAGAAAGAAATTCAAGAGAGAGGATGGGATTATGATGTAAGGAAACAATTGGTTAAAATTGATGATATTTTGAAACGCATTTAGTAAAATGGAAATCAGATCTAGAATTGACTACTTTGTACCTCATTTGTACCCAAAAAGGATTAATAGTCTAAATATTAACTGATTTCATTTTCTGCATCGGCAAATAATCAAAAACAAACCGGGACCGACATCCGATCAGAAGGTGTCGGTCTCGTCGCTTTATCGAATGGACAAGAAATCTACCGAACGTGTCTTAAGCATTCTGCCTGCGAAAATGCGACACACATCCATCGCCTCTTCCGGAAGAGAGGGTATCGGGGCGGAATCCGGATAAGGGAGTCGGTGCGACTACCGCCGCGGCTTCGGAAGATGCCGAGCGATCAGCGTATCGGCCGCATAGAGACCGGGACCTGTGGCGTACATCAGCACGTAAACCGACAGATAGGCCAGCGCCAGTTCGCGCGCCGCGAACGGATCGCCGCCGTGTACGGCGAAGAAAGCCACGCACATCGTGAAAATCATCGGGATAAGAGCCAGCCGGTAGAACAACCCCGCGATAAACCCGACAGAACAGATGACTTCACCGAAGATCGCCAGCGCAAGCGAAACACCGCCGCCGACACCCAGCGGATCGGGAAACGAGGCGGAAAGCGCATCGAAGTTCTGCCACTTGGCGATGCCGTGCGACATCAGCAGTCCTCCGAAAATAATGCGGGCCGCGAGCAGCAGCCACGAATTGCCGGCGGTATAGGGTTTGTCCGGAAACAGAAATCTCAATATTGCATACATAATCTTGGGAATTTATGCTCTAATATCACAATAAATGCCGGAATTTCCAACACTCCGCCACACAATTTCGGACATCCGCATGCGATATGCCCCGGACCGTGCAACGGCAAAGGGAGCATGCTCCGATTTTTGCTATCTTTACCGCAGCAATTTACAACATCGCCATGATCCAGCAGACCGAATTCACACTACGCCCCCGCACCCGCGGGTTTCACCTCGTCACGGACGAAATCGCGACCAACCTGCCGCCGCTGCCCGACGCCGGGCTGGTGCATCTCTTCATCAAACACACCTCCGCAGGTCTTTCGATCAACGAAAACGCCGATCCCGACGTCCGCACGGACCTCTCGGCCATCTTCGACCGGCTGGTCCGCGAGCGCGAATCCTACTACGTCCACACGCTCGAAGGCGACGACGACATGCCGGCGCATGCCAAATCGACGCTCACGGGCGTCGAGCTGACAATACCCGTCACACAGGGCCGGCTCAACCTCGGCACATGGCAGGGCATCTACCTCTGCGAATTCCGCAACCGCGCTTCGGGCCGCCGCATCGTCGCCACCCTAATCGGATAGTCCAGCCGCAATTCAGAAGACAAGCGGACGCGCTGGCCGAAAAATTGCATCTTCCCGAAACGGATCACCAAACAAGGGAAAGCAATGACGACAGCGACAAAACACAAGACCGCGGACCGGCTTACCGCCGAAGAGCGGCACGAACTGCCCGACTCGGCATTCGGGATTCCCGAAACGCGCGAATTCCCGCTCGTGGACGCCGAGCACGTACGGGCCGCCGAAGCCTACTTCCGCTATGCGCCCGACAACAAAAAGGCGGCTCTGGCCCGGCGCATCCTCGCCAAGGCCGCTGCATACGGCGTAAACGTACAGAGTCAGGTCATCCGCAGCTGGGCCGAGGAGTAATGCCGCCCGGAACACCGGAACGAGCGAAGGCCGGAGCACGAACGCCCCGGCCTTCGCTTTCCGCGACCGGTCCCAGTCCGGATTCCGGTCCGCATACCCCGAACGAACGACCCGCATCGAGCGTTTCCTCCACAAAAAACGGCGGCGGAAACCGATTCCGCCGCCGCTGTCGTCCGGACAATCCCGGCCGGTTACTGAGCATGCCCGCGCATCGTATCATCCGCAGGGCGTCCGCAACCGTCTATTTTTCCGAGGTCGCAATCACCAGTTCGCCTTTGCCCAGCGCATCATGGGACACGAACCAACCCCCGACCGGATTTCCGCCGCACGTGATGCCCGTAATCCGGCGGCCCGTTCCCTCGCGGCGGATCGACCAGCGGGAACCGTCGCCCAGCGTTACCGCCACCTTGTCGAACAGCGGCACGGTCACGATATATTCGGGATCGGCCGGGGAATAGGTGTAAAGCCCGATGGCGTTGAAGACATACCACGACGACATCTCGCCGGCATCGTCCATGCCCGACAACGCCAGTCCTTCGGGTCCCATGCCGTAGAATCGGTCCAGAATGTGGTCGAGCAGCTCCTGCGAACGCTCCTGACGGCCGATGAAGTAATACAGGTAGGGGAAGCCGTGGTCGGGCTGGTTGCCGTGGCAGTACTGCCCGATAAAACCCGAAAGGTTATCCACCTCATAGCCTTTCCACGGAATCGAGAAGAGCTTGTCCAACTGCGCCCCGAACGCCTCGCGGCTGGGATAGAGACCGATCAGCCCCTCGGTGTCGTGCGGAGCGAAGAACGCCTGCTGCCAAGCGTTGGCTTCACGGTACATGTATTCGTAATAGGGATACTGATCGTCGAAGGGCGTGATCCACGAGCCGTCGTCGAGCCGTCCGCGCATCAGGCCCGTCGAGGGATCGAAGAGGTTCTTGTAATTGGACGTGCGCTTCATCAGCATATCCCGGTTCGCCCCATCTCCCAGCGCATCGGCCAGCAGCGCCACGGCATAGTCGTCGTAGGCGTATTCGAGCGTTTTCGTAACCGCGGCTTTGCATACGGTCTGCGTCACGGGATTCTCGACATCCATTTCGGGGATATAGCCGCGGGCGACATACTCGTCGAGCCACGGCCGGCTCGGCCCCTGCACGGTGGCGTTGCGCAGGACCAGCTCGTAGGCGCGCCGCACGTCGAAACCGCGGATGCCCCGCAGGTACACTCCGGCCACGAACGCCGAAGCGTGGTCGCCGTGGAAGAAGGTCGGCATGAATCCACCTCGTTTTTCGCCCCGGTCGGTGTCCGAGCTGATGACGTCGGCCGCGACATCGGGAGCCAGCAGGCCGAGCAGAATCAGTTTGTTGCGGTAATCGTCCCAATACGAAGGCCCGGTGTAATAACGAAACCCGGTATTGACGACCTCGCCGTCCGCATCGGTAAACTCGCCGTTCACGTCGCTGCGCAGCGCGGGCCAGAGGAACGAGCGGTAAAGGCATGAATAGAACAATCCTTTTTCGCGCTCCGTACCTCCTTCGACACGGATCCGCCCCAGCAGATCGTTCCATACAGCGGTCGCTTCGGAGCGCACGTCGGCGAAACTCCTGCCGAGCATCTCGGCTTCGAGATTCTTCCGGGCGTTCTCCTCGCTCACGAACGAGAACCCGATCCGCAGTTCGACCGGACCGTCGCCGTCGCCAAAGCGGACGATGCGGATTTCACGATCGCCCTCCGCAACCGGCTCGATCCCGGTCACGGGACGGTCGGCCACTGCATAGAAATACATCTTCTCGCCCGTCTGCTGCCATCCAGCGAAGGCGTTGTCGCCCTCCTTACGGATATCCCATGCGCGAACATGTTCGTTCGAACGCTGCAGGTCGGCCAGCAGAGCCGCCTGCGCCCCGGCGGGATAGGTGTATTTATGAAACGCGCAGCGCAGCGTCGAGGTCAGCTCGGCATCGACGCCGTAGCGGTCGAGAAAAACCCGGTAGTAACCCGGAGCGGCCGATTCGCGCGCATGGCTGTAGGGCGAACAGTAGTCTCCGGGAAGCGGCGTGCCCGTGACGGGCAGCAGCGGAATATGGCAGAGGTTCCAATGCCCCTTGTTGGTGTGGGTAAAGCCGTAAATCACGCTATCCTCATATTGGTAGCCCGCCCCGCTGTGGAATTTGGTGACGGGGCTGACCTGCACCATGGCGTTAGGGAGCGACGAGCCGGGGAAGACCTCGGCTCCCCACGTACGTTTGGTGGGCTTGAAGCCCAGATCGACGCTGTCCCAGAGCGTCGCGGTTCCCAACAGGGGATTCACATAGTCGGTAAGGGGTTTCTGCGTCGGCGCGCACCCGGCGGCCAAGGCGAACAATACGATACAAAGTCCGGTTTTCAACATAAGCGGTGAGAATTCGTTTCAGACAAAATTAGCGCTTTTCATCCGGCACCTGCAACCCCTTTCGGGCAAAAAAACTATCTTTGTCCCGCAGGCGGACTACTCTTGCACAAAACCGGACACGACGCATGGAGACACTCACGCAATTTCTGATCGACTGGGGCTACTGGGGCCTTTTCTTCTCGGCGCTGATCGCCGGCAGCATCGTGCCGTTCAGTTCCGAAGCCGTGATGCTCGTACTGGTGCACATGGGGCTGGACCCCGTGCTGTGCGTCGTCTCCGCGGCATCGGGCAATACGCTGGGCGGCATGAGCTGTTACTGGATCGGCACGCTCGGCAAGAGCGAATGGATCACCCGGCTGGGCGTAAAGGAGAAACAGCTGGACAAGGCCCGCCGGTTTCTCGCAGGGCGCGGGGCGATGATGGCCTTCTTCTCGTTCCTGCCCACCATCGGCGAGGCCATCGCCATCGTACTCGGCCTGATGCGCAGCAACGTCTGGCTCACGGGCGGCTCGATGCTCGCCGGCAAAACACTCCGCTATATCGTCGTGCTGGCGACTTTTCAGGGCGCTGCATCGCTTCTCTAAATCTTCAACGCATGGAATTCGAAATCGTAAAAACCGACACTCCGGACCGCAGCCTGCTGTTACTGGCCGACGAATCGGAAGAGTCCGTGGCCGACTATGCCGGCCGCGGCACGACCTATGCCGCATGCCGGAGCGGGCAGATCCTCGGCCAGTACGTATTGCTGCATACGCGGCCCTTTACGGCCGAAGTGGTCAACATCGCCGTCGCGCCCGAATACCAGCGCCGCGGCATCGCCACGGCGTTATTGCAGCATGCCGTACGAACGGCCCGCGATGCGGGGTTCCGACTGCTCGAAATCGGCACGGGAGACATCGGCGCGGGACAGATCGCCCTGTACGAACGGTGCGGTTTCGTCCGCTGCGGCATCGACGAAGACTACTTCCGGAAGCACTACCCCGCTCCGATTTTCGAAAACGGCGTAGAGTGCCGCCATATGGTGCGCCTGCGCATGGAGCTGAGATAACGGATCATGTCGGTCGGATGGAACCCGTGGCACGGATGCCGCAAGATCAGCGAAGGCTGCCGCCACTGCTACGTATACCGGCAGGACGAACGGCACGACAAGGACAGCAGCGAGGTGCGTAAAACCTCGGCGTTCAATCTGCCCGTGCGCCGCAGCCGCGACGGACGGTTCAAGGTTCCTGCCGGAGAGATGGTCTACACCTGCTTCACGTCGGATTTTCTGGTCGAAGAGGCCGACGCATGGCGCGCCGAGGCGTGGGAGATGATCCGCACGCGCAGCGACCTGCGCTTCTTCTTCATCACCAAACGCATAGACCGCCTGATGCAGGTCCTGCCGCCCGACTGGGGCGACGGCTACGAGAATCTGATCGTGGGCTGCACAGTCGAGAATCAGGCGGCAGCCGACCGCCGGCTTCCGCTGTTGCTGGGAGCGCCCCTGCGCCACAAGCTGATCGTCTGCGCACCGCTGCTCGGACCGCTCGACATCGCGCAATACCTCACCTCCGAGATCGAGGAGGTCTCCGCGGGCGGCGAATCGGGCAACGACGCCCGTCCGTGCGACTTCGACTGGGTGCTTTCGATCCGCCGGCAGTGTCTCGATGCGGATATCCCCTTCTGCTACCACCAGACGGGGGCACGGCTCGTCAAAGACGGCCGGCTGTACCGCATCCGCCGCCGGTTCCAGCACGCGCAGGCCCGCAAGGCGGGAATAGACTACAAGGTAAAACGATAGCCGCCCCGGTTTCCCGGAGCGGCTTGCTCAATACTACGGCATGTGATGCGGTCAGGCGTTGTTCGCGGCCAGCGGCGAAGCCTGCTGGTATACACGCGCGGCCAGCTCCTTGTCGAGCGTATAAAGCCCGAACTTGTTGCCCTCGACGGCCTCGCATGCGGTGATCATGTCGCGGGCCGACTCCTCCTCCTCGACCTGCTCGTCCACGAACCATACGAGCATGTTGGCCGAAGCGAAATCCTTGTCTTCGGCAGCGATCGACGCAAGGTTGTTGATCATCGAAGTCACCACCTTCTCATGCTCCAACGTATCCTTGAACATGTCCAGCGGCGAAGCCCACTCGGTGCGCACCTCGGCGATCGGCTTCAGCTCGACTTTGGCGTCGCGCGAATTGATGTAGTTCATCAGGATGCGGGCGTGGTCCTGCTCCTCCTGAAACTGTACGAAGAACCAGTTGGCGACACCCTTCAGCCCCTTGGCCTCGGCATCCATCGACATCGAAAGATAGAGATAGGCCGACCAAAGCTCGGCATTGATCTGCTCGTTCAGAGCGTCATGTAATTTCTTGCTTAACATAGCTGTATTGTTTTAAGTTTGTGTTATTCTTTCCTGATACAAATATACAATAGTTTTCGCCGATTTGTGCGGAAATCCCATCATATTATTTTATAACACAATAGTCCCCGGTTATAACAAAAAAGACGGAACCTTCGCCGTGAAGATTCCGTCCCTGCCGGGGCATGTCGTCAGAAAATCGTGCCGTCGGCCTGAATGCGCAGTTCCGCTTCGCGGTCCGACTGCGGGTCCTCCAGTTCGAAGAGATACCACTGGCGTTCGGGGCTGTCGTAATGGTCTATGTCGTCGATCTCCCAGCCCGCGTACTGCGATGTCTGAAACGCCTGCATCACCGCCGCGGGAACCTCGCTCCTGCGCACTTCGGTTTTGGTCCGGAGCCAAGCGTCGCCGGCGCCGAAATAAACCTCGCGCGGCGTACGGCCGTCGATAATTTCGACTTCGAGACCGCCTTTCTCACGCTCCGCATCGACGATGCGGGCGCCGGGATATTTCCGTCCGATAAAATCCTTCACAGCCTGCGGAAGCTCCTGCGGGAGCATATCCCCGTGGTCGCGGTCGCCGTCCGCATCGGGCACGGCGCGCAGCAGCACGCCGTCTTCCGAATAGACAAGCTCATACTCAGCGTCGCGCTGCTCGACTTCGAGCACATAGACCGTCTCCAAACCTTCACGCGTCAGCTTGTCCGCATCGTCCACATGCCATGCGGCGTACTCGCCGCTTTCGAAAGCGGTGCGCACCGCCTGCGGCAGCAGGGCGTAAGGTACGTCCTCTTCGGTCATGTACCATTTGCCCGCGGCGTCGAACCACGCCTGCATGTCGGTTCCGCCTTCACGGAATTCGGCGACCAGATAGCCCTGCTTCCCCGCCCATTCGACATGTCCCGCACCGGGGAACATCCGTCCAAACGTATCCTGCACTGCGGCCGGAACCTTCACCGAATCGTCGTCGTCATCGCAGCCCGTCATCGCACCCAGCGACGCGAGGGCCAGCATCAACACTGCGAACTTTTTCATAATACCTCGCATAAGGGGCTGTACACTAATTGTCGATATCGATCAGACGGAACTTGAGGTCGAACTTCAGGTCGAGTCCGTTGTCCAGCTCCACCTCATAATCGCGGCGGTCGCGGTCGATAGCGACGATCTTGTTTTTGGGGTAATTCTTGGTCACATAATCGCGGATCTGCTGCGGAACGATTGCCGCCGGCACCTCGCCGTATTTGCATTCGACGTCCTTCCACTCGCCGTTCTTGGCGAATTCGACTTTGGCGCCGTTTACGAATACGACCTTGTAATCCTTGTCGAAAAGCTCCTCGTCCACCTTCGAGAAGGAGACTTCGACGCCTGCGAAGTGGGTTTTGATAAACTCCTGCGACACGGCCGGAAGTTCGCCGACGGCGATCGGACGGTCGTTGCCTGCGAAGGCGGGAGCGGAAGTTGCGAGCAGGGCTGCGCCTGCGAGAATCATCATGAGCTTTTTCATAATCGTTTTGCTATTTTGGTTCAACATTGTTTATCGTTTACCAATGCAAAGTTGCGACCTAAAGCTGAAACGAATTTGAAATAAACGCCCCGATACGCTTTTTTTTGAATTTTATTTCGGAAAATGCACCGTGAAACAGTGGCACCTATTTATATATGCATATTCGGTCCGCAAACCGTAAAGACGGCACACGGCATCGACGATCGAAAGGCCCAGTCCCGTCGAACCCTCCTTTTTGGCCCCCTGATAAAAGCGTTCGAAGATATGGTCCGCATCGAGCGCACCGCCCACACCGCTGTTGCAGACGCTCAGACGATCCCCGGAAACGGTCACCGTCACTTCGCCGCCCGCATCTCCGTGAACATAGGCGTTTTTCAGCAGGTTCGTGACCAGACTGGCCCCCAGCGACGAATTCATGCGGGCCGCAAGCCGGCCCTCTTCGCGCAGGGAGAGGCGCATGCCCCGCCCGGCGTAAATTTCGGACATATCTTCGGCCGTACGCCCGACCAGCGCATTGAAATCGACCTGCTCCGTTTCGGGGAACTGGCCGTTCTCGATCTTCGACAGCAACAGCAGCGAACGGTTGAGCCGCACCAGATAATCGAGCGTCCGCTGCACCTTCATGATCTCGCCCAACTGCTCCTCGCTCAGCGCCGAGCCGTCGCCTACGAGCATCTCCAGCCGGTTGCGGCAAACCGCCAGCGGCGTCTGCATTTCGTGCGACGCATTGCCGATGAACTGCTTCTGGCGGTCGAACAGCACTTCGGCCCGCTCGGCATTGCGGATCGCCGCCTCGTTCAGCCGCCGGAATTCGGCGATCTTCGTATCGTTAGCCAGCGGAGCGTTCTTTCCGCCTACCCTGTAGCCGTCGAGCCACCTCAGCAGGGCATACAGGGGCCGCAGGGTGCGGTGGAGCACCAGTATGTTGATCAGCAGAATGGTCAGCAGCAGGAAAAGATACAGATAGACGATCCACCAGAGAATCGCCTCCTGCAAATCGTCCTTCTCGATGGTCGGCGTCATCACGGTAAGCTCCTTATAGCTTCCCTCCCGGTCGCGGAAGATCATCCGCAGCACGCGGGCCGGCTCCTCCTCGTCCTTCTCCGGAATGAAAATCTCCTCGTCACTGTAAACCATATGGGGCCGCGCGGCGGCGTATTCGGCCGAGACGTCGTGCAGGAAATAGCCGTTGTTGCTGCCCGAAAACGCCGCAGGAAGCTCACGGCCCGCAAGATTCCGTTTCACAAGCACCTCGGCATAGTTTTCGAGCGAATCGTCGACTTCGTCGTTGATCTCGTCGATCATCGTGAAATAGAAAAGCACCGCCCACGCCGCCAGCAGCAGCGAGAGCGCCCAAGACATATGGAGCAGGATGCGGTAAACGAGTTTCATGGCGTAACGAGTTTATAGCCGAAGCCGTAAACGGCACGGATTTCGATGTCCGCCTGCGCATCGTGCAGCCGGCGGCGCAGATTTTTCATCTGGGCGTAGACGAAATCGAAATTGTCGGCTTGGTCAATGTGGTCGCCCCACACGGCTTCGGCCAGCGTCGTCTTGTCGATCATATGGTTCGGGCGGCTCATGAAATAATAGAGTATATCGTACTCCTTGCGCAGCAGTTCGACCTCCCGGCCCGCGATTTCCACCCGGCGGCTGTCAGGAAACAGCCGCACGTTTCCGGCATCGAGACTCTCCTGACCGCCGCGCTGGTGACGGCGCACCACGCTCCGGATCCGGGCGCTCAGCTCCGCGAGATGGAAGGGTTTGGGCAGGTAGTCGTCGGCCCCCAGTTCGAGTCCCTCGATCTTGTCGTCGAGCGAGTCGCGGGCCGAAATGATGATGATTCCCGCCTGCCTGCGCTGCCGCTTCAGTTCTTCGAGCAGTTGCAGGCCGCTCCCGTCGGGCAGCATGATGTCCAGCAGGATGCAGTCGTAATCGTATCCGGCGATCTTGTCGAGCGCCGACGCATAATCGGCAGCCTGCTCGACCACATACTGTTCCCGGCGCAGGGTCTGCACCATGATCTCCCGCAGGGAGGGTTCGTCTTCGACAATCAGAATCTTCATAACCGCACTTTTTCCGGATGCAAAACTAATGCGCGAATCCGAAAAGAAACTGAAACCGCACACGTTCCACGAAAGCCAAATATACGAAAATTCCCGGTTCCGCGAAACGCAGGGCACCCCGGAATATGCAGAAAAGAGACGGAAACCATCGCTGGTTTCCGTCTCTCTGTAGTCTATTTCTCCGACGGGCATCCGCCCGCACCGCAAAACTATTTTTCCGAAGGATCGATCTGGCAGGCTTTCGAACCGTCGTAAGCCCACTTCACATAGATCGCGCCCCACGTATAACCGCCGCCGAAAGCCGACAGAATCAGGTTGTCGCCCTTGCGCAGCTCCTTCTCGTAATCGTAAAGACACGAAGGAATCGTCGCGGCGGTCGTGTTGCCGTTGCGGTCGATGTTAATCATGCACTTCTCATGTTCGAGTCCCATGCGGCGCGCCGTGGCGTCGATGATGCGCAGGTTGGCCTGATGGGGCACCAGATAACGCACATCCGCGGAGGTAAGTCCGTTGCGCTCCATAATCTCGACCGACACGTCGGCCATCTTCGAAACGGCGGCCTTGAACACGGCGTGTCCGTCCCACATGATCGTATGCCAATTGTTCTGCACGGTCTCGACCGAAGCCGGATAGCGCGAACCGCCCGCCTTCATGTAGAGCTGCAGCTCGCCCGAACCGTCCGAACGGAGAATCTCGTCCAGAACGCCGTATCCCTCTTCATTGGGTTCCAGCAGTACGGCGGCGGCGCCGTCGCCGAAGATCGGACAGGTGGAACGGTCGGTGTAGTCCACGATCGACGACATCTTGTCGGCGCCGACGACCACGACCTTCTTGCACGAACCCGACTCGATGAATTTCGCACCCGTCGTAAGGGCGAAAAGGAAGCCGCTGCACGCCGCCGAAACGTCGTATGCAAAGGCGTTCTTGCATCCCGCCTGATCGGCGATCAGGTTGCCCGTCGAGGGGAAAAACATATCGGGAGTCACCGTAGCGCAGATCACCAGATCGATCTCCATCGGGTCCACCCCCGCTTTGTCCAGAAGGTTGATGACCGCGCGGGCGCCCATGTAGGAGGAACCTACGCCCTCACCCTTGAGGATATGGCGCGTCTTGACGCCGATATGCGACATGATCCATTCGTCGGACGTATCGACCATGGTGCTCAACTCTTCATTCGTAAGGATGTAATCCGGCAGATACTCACCTACACCCGTTATCGCTGCTGTTATTTTACCCATTAACTTTCTCTCCTAAATTGTGTGATTAATTTTTGAAAGCATGCTGCAGTTTGACGGTAAGGTCCGCCTTGATGCACTGCTCCGTCGAAAGGATCATGCTTTTGATCGCGCGGGCCGACGAGATGCCGTGGCCGATGATTACGGGCGCATTGACGCCGAGCACGGGCGTACCGCCCACGTTTTCGTAATTCATCGCGTCCCAGAACGCATTGCCGCCGCCCAGCTTCTTGTTGATGCGGTAAAGCCCCTCGGCCATCTTCAGCACCGTATTGCCCACGAAACCGTCGCAGACGATCACGTCGGCGACTTGGCCCGTAAAGATGTACGAACCTTCAACATTGCCCACGAAATTGATGCGTCCGTCCTCCTTCAGCAGTTCGTAGGTCGCCTTGGTCTGGGCGTTGCCCTTGGTCTCCTCCTCGCCGATGTTGAGTACAGCGACGCGGGGTTTCCCGATTCCGAGCACGGCTTCGGCGTAGATCGAACCTATCAGTCCGTACTGCGCCAGCACTTCGGGCTTGCAGTCCACGTTCAGCCCCACGTCCAGCAGAAGCGCGGGACGCCCCGCAATCGTGGGAACGATGGACGAGATCGCGGGACGGATGACCCCTTCGATCGGTTTTACCGCATACATCGAGCCGACCATCATGGCGCCCGTACTGCCGGCGCTGGCAAAACCGTCGATGGCGCCTTTGGCCAGATAGCCGAAACCTACCGTAATGCTCGAATCGGCCTTGGCCTGAAAGGCCTTGGCGGGATGGTCTCCCATCTCGATGACCTCCGTGGTCGCAACGATGTCGAAGCGCTCCGCGGAGCAGCCCTCGGCTTCGAGTACGGCTTTGATTTTCGCTTCGTCGCCGAACAATACGATGCGGCTGTCCGGCCCGATCGCTTCAAGTGCCAATACGGCGCCCTGAACCGCCGCCTCAGGAGCGAAATCGCCGCCCATGGCATCTACACCAATCTTTAACATAATCGTGCGATTTGGTTTAACTTCATATCCCGCTCTGTACCCATCGGCAGGCCCGCATCACGGACCGTCCGGCCGTACACGGCGAAGACAGGGAGCTTCTGTAAACTAAAAAGAGAGCAGCCTCGCGGATGCACTCTTCTTGCCGTCTGATTTATTCAGCAGCTTTTTTCTCGATCGCCAGCTTTCCGCGATAGAAACCGCACTCAGGGCATACACGGTGGTACAGCGTGGCTGCGCCGCAGTTCGAGCAGGTAACTACCGTCGGAACGACAGCCTTGTAGTGGGTTCTTCTCTTATCGCGTCGCGTCGACGAGACTTTGTGTTTAGGATGTGCCATTTTACAATATAAATTATAAGTTTAACGTATTATCGATTCTCCTTATTGCCGCCGGCGCTATTTTTCCGGCGTTCGGTCCTCTTCCTGCGGCTCTTGGGCCTCCATCCGCTCCTTGAGCGCGGCCAGCTTGGCCCATTCGCCGCCGTCGTGCTCCTGCGCTCCGGCCCGCGCCTCGACGGCCGCGAGTTCCGAGTCGGATACGATGCGGAAGCGTTCGAGCATCTCCGGATTGCACTCCCCTTCGGGATGCACCCGCTGGTAAGGCAGCGACAGCACGATGCTCTCGTAAATGTACTGCTTCAGGTCGATTTCGTCTTCCATGGGCAGCAGCCACATCACCTCGCCGTCGTATTCGTGCACCTCGTCGGAGAACTTCACCAGCAGCCGTCCCTGATAATGCACGGGAATCCGGCACTCTTCCAGACAGCGGTCGCACTCCACGACGACGCTTCCGTCCACCGTAACGTCGAGCGTAAGCATCGCTTCGCCGCGCTCCAAGGCGACCGTCACTTCGCACGCTCCGTCCTTGATCTCCGGACTTTCGAACTCCTCGAACAGCGAGCCGTCGACCTCGAAACGAAAGTCATGCAAACCGGGTTTCAGCCCTTTGTAAGCAATCGTATACCTTTTAGTTACCCCCATACGAGCGCATTTAGGGCACAAAGTTACGAAAAAATAAGACATTTGCAAAGAAATCGCTCAGTTTTAGCACCCCGCGCTCCAGACGCCCGTCCGGCAAACCGTCTGCGGCGGGGCGGAGCGATTTTCCCGGCACGAAATTCGCCGAAGAGCGAAAAATCGCTATATTTGCACCGTATGGCAGCAACTGAAGGATTCTCGATCGAAATATCAAGCCGTTACGACGGCTGGTGGCGTTACAACGCAGCGCTGATGTGCGGCTGCTTCGACGCCGGCGACGAACGCATCGGATTCGCCTCGGCCGAATCGCACGTCGCGGACGTCGGCGCGAACCTGACGGCAAAACCCGCGGACATGGCGGGCGACCGCAGCCTGCGGCTCGAAACCGCTGCGTGCGACCACCTGCTGCTCTATATTTATATTGTACCCCACACGCTGCCCGCAGGCAACGATATCGCCGACACGCAGCCGTTCGAAATCACCCTCCGCATCGCATACGGCGGCAAAGTGCTCCGCAGCGAAAAACGCCTTATCAACCAATGGTCGGGCGCATCGGTCGAGATGCGGGTGGATCGTCAGGACAAATAACAATAAACGACAAAAAAAGAGGGATCCGGTTGCCCGAATCCCTCCGCTTTATGCGTCGGCTTACGACTATTTGTTGTTGTAAGCGGCCATCTTCTGGATCAGCATGACTACCTTGTTCGAGTAGCCCCACTCGTTGTCGTACCAAGCCACGAGCTTCACGAAGTTCGGGTTCAGCGCGATACCGGCCTTAGCGTCGAAGATCGAAGTGTTGGCGTCGCCCGTGAAGTCGGTCGAAACCACGTCGTCCTCGGTGTACTCGATGATGCCTTTGAACTCGTTCTCCGAAGCCTTCTTCATGGCAGCCTTGATCTCGTCGTACGAAGCGCCCTTCTCCAGACGGCAGGTCAGGTCTACGACCGAAACGTCGAGCGTCGGAACGCGGAATGCCATACCGGTCAGTTTGCCGTTCAGGGCGGGGATCACCTTGCCTACGGCCTTTGCAGCGCCGGTCGACGAGGGGATGATGTTGCCGCCGGCAGCACGGCCGCCGCGCCAGTCCTTCATCGAGGGACCGTCTACGGTCTTCTGCGTTGCGGTGGTAGCGTGTACGGTGGTCATGAGACCCTCGACGATACCGAAGTTGTCGTTGATGACCTTAGCCAGCGGAGCGAGGCAGTTGGTGGTGCACGATGCGTTCGAAACGATCTGCTGACCTGCGTAAGTATCGGTGTTCACGCCGCATACGAACATCGGGGTGTCGTCCTTCGAGGGAGCCGACATAACGACGTATTTGGCACCGGCTGCGATGTGGGCCTCAGCCTTCTCCTTGGTGAGGAACAGACCGGTAGACTCGACGATGTACTCGGCGCCTACTTCGTTCCACTTCAGGTTTGCGGGATCCTTCTCGGCGGTTACGCGGATGACGTTGCCGTTGACGATGAGCTGGCCCTTCTCCACGTTGTAGTCGATCGTACCGTTGAAACGGCCGTGTACCGAGTCGTACTTGAGCATGTAAGCCATGTAGTCTACCGGAACGAGGTCGTTGATACCTACCACCTCAATGTCTGCATTGTTGCACGCAGCACGGAATACCAGACGGCCGATACGACCGAAACCGTTGATACCTACTTTGATCTTTGACATAATGTTATGATTTATTTGTTAATAAAAAATGCGTTATTTTTTCACTGCACAAAAGTACATACTTTATGTATATTACGCAAGTAAAAAATTAAATTTTTTTAGGAATCCGATTCCTGCCTACTTCGCCGCCATCTTGGCCCGTTTGGCCATCGCCGAAGCGAAGACGAAGTCGTTGAGTTCGGGGTTGTCGGCGTGCAGGATATCGTCTTTGGTGCCCTCCCACCATTTGCGGCCTTCGTGTATGTATACAATTTTCTCGCCGATTTCCATCACCGAGTTCATATCGTGCGTATTGATGATGGTGGTGATATTGTATTCGCGCGTGATTTCGTGAATCAGGTTGTCGATGACGATCGATGTCTGCGGGTCGAGTCCCGAATTGGGTTCGTCGCAGAAGAGGTAGCGCGGATTGAGCACGATGGCGCGGGCGATGGCCACGCGCTTGATCATGCCGCCCGACAGTTCGGCCGGATAGAGGTGGTTGGCCTCTTCCAGCCGCACACGCTGAAGGCAGAAATCCACACGCTCCATCTTCTCCTTCTCGCTCTGCGAGGTGAAGAGGTCCAGCGGCAGCTTGACGTTCTCCTCGACGGTCGAGGAGTCCAGCAGCGCCCCGCCCTGAAAGATCATGCCGATATCCTTGCGGATGGCGCGCCGCTGTCTGAAATCCAGCTGCGTGAAGTTGGTGTCATCGTACCAGACGTCGCCCGAATCGGGTTCGTGAAGTCCCACCAGCGTCTTCAGCAGCACGGTCTTGCCCGAACCGCTGCGACCGATGATCAGGTTGGTCCGTCCGGTCTCGAATTCGATCGAAATATCGTCGAGCACCACGCGACCGTCGAACGATTTGGTGATATGTTCGGCGCGTATCATATGAGCAGGACTTGCGTCAGTATAAGGTTAAAGATCATGATCACTACGGAGCTGGCCACCACGGCGCGCGTCGAGGCGGCGCCCACTTCGAGCGAATTGCCCTTGGCGTAATAGCCGTAGAAGGCCGAAATCGAGGTGATGATATAGGCGAAGACGGCGGTCTTGATCAGCGAATAGACGATCGAATAGGGCTTGAAATCCATCAGCAGGCCGTCGATGTAGTCGGCCGGGATCATGATGCCGGTCAGGTAGGCGATCGCCCAGCCGCCGATAATGCCGATCGCGATGCTCAGGATGGTCAGAAAGGGGAAGAAAACCACCGCGGCGACGATCTTTGGCAGGATCAGGTACGACGCGGAATTGACGCCCATGATCTCCAGCGCGTCGATCTGTTCGGTGATGCGCATGGTGCCGATCTCCGAGGCGATGCTCGACCCGACCTTGCCGGCCAGAATCAGCGCCACGACCGTCGATGAAAATTCGAGGATCATCGTCTCGCGCGTGGCGTAGCCCACCAGCGAGCGGGGGATGAAGGGCGAATCGAGGTTGATGCACATCTGCAGGGTGATGACCGCGCCGATGAATACCGAGATGATCGCGGTCAGGCCGATCGAGTCGATGCCCAGCGACTCCATTTCGTAAACGATGCGGCGGCGGTAGATGGCGGCCTTCTCCGGACGGGAAAAGACTTTCCCCATCAGGATGAAATAGCGGCCTATCAGCTCGAATATCTTCAGCATACGCTACTCTTGTTTCGGCTCTTTCGTCTCTTCGAACTCGACGTAGTCGCCGACGTCTTTCGACACCCGTTTTTCGGGCGCCCCGGAGGTTTTGCGCACCTTCACTTCGCCTTCGCGGCCCTTGCGAGGCTCTCCGGCGAAGGGCGAGCCGAAACCCTGTCCGCCGAAATTGCGCGGATCGAAGCCTTCGCCGAACTGCTCCTCCATCTGGCGGCGGACCTTGTTCATCCGCCAGCGGAACACCAGTATCAGCGCCACGGCCAATATCAGAATACTCATAACGACATACAGAAAAAACAGTGCGACGCCCTTCAGCAGCGCCGGAGCGGCGATGGCGAGGATGAGAATGACCAAAACCGTCAGCGGATTGCGCTGCACGAATCCCACCAGAGCGTTTATGATTGCGGTCAGAAAATTCATTGCAATTTAAAGTTTACAACCCTACAAAGGTAGGGAAAAATATGCGGATTTCAATTAATTGTCGTAAATTTGGTGCCGGAAAACAAATCACAACACAATATGCTCAACAAACTTACAGCCATTTCGCCCGTAGACGGCCGCTACCGTAATACAACGGAAACGCTCGCCGATTATTTTTCGGAACAGGCCCTCATCCGCTACCGCATCCGCGTCGAAGTGGAATACTTCATCGCGCTCTGCGAGATTCCCCTGCCCCAGCTGGCCGGCATCGATCGTACCAAATTCGCCGCCCTGCGCGCCCTATACCTCGATTTCTCGCCCGCCGACGCCGAGCGCGTCAAGCAGATCGAGTCGGTCACCAACCACGACGTCAAAGCCATCGAGTACATCATCAAGGAAAAAATGGACACGCTCGGACTGGAAGCCTACAAGGAATTCGTTCACTTCGGGCTTACCTCGCAGGACATCAACAACACGGCCATTCCGCTCTCGCTGAAGGAGGCGATGGCGGGTTTCTACTACCCCGCCGTCGAAGAGGTGCGCGACAAACTGGCGGCTTTCGCCGACGAGTGGCGCGAGGTGCCGATGCTGGCGCGCACGCACGGCCAGCCCGCTTCGCCCACGACGCTGGGCAAGGAGTTCATGGTTTTCGTCGAACGCATCGAGAAGCAGCTGGCCATGCTGCACGACATCGCCGTTCCGGCCAAGTTCGGCGGCGCGACCGGCAACTTCAACGCACACCGTGCGGCCTATCCGCAGTACGACTGGGTGGCATTCGCCAACAGGTTCGTCGGCGAGACGCTGGGGCTCTGCCGCTCGCAGTACACCACGCAGATCGAACATTACGACAACTTGGCCGCGATCTTCGACAACATGAAGCGCATCGACACCATCCTCATCGACCTCTGCCGCGACATGTGGACCTATATTTCGATGGAATACTTCAAACAGCAGATCAAGGCCGGCGAGGTCGGATCGAGCGCCATGCCGCACAAAGTCAATCCGATCGACTTCGAGAACGCCGAGGGCAACTTCGGCATCGCCAACGCCCTCTTCGAACACCTCTCGTCGAAGCTCCCCGTCTCGCGCCTCCAGCGCGACCTCACCGACTCGACCGTGCTGCGCAACATCGGCGTTCCGGTGGCCCACGCCGCCATTGCGCTGCGGTCGCTGATGAAGGGACTCAACAAGGTGATCCTCAACCGCGAAGCGCTCGACCGCGATCTGGAGAACAACTGGGCCGTGGTGGCCGAAGGCATCCAGACCATTCTGCGCCGCGAGGGCTACCCCAAGCCCTACGAGGCGCTCAAGGCCCTGACCCGCACCAACGCCCACATCACCCACGAGTCGATCGCCGCATTCATCGAGACGCTCGACGTGGCCGAAACGGTCAAGGAGGAGCTGCGCGCACTCGCCCCCTCGACCTACACGGGCGTATTCCGCTAAGACGGAAGGATACTCCATACGGCAGACGAGTCCCGGTCCCCACGACCGGGACTTGTTTTTGGCACGGGCTTTGCGATTCAGACAATCAACTGCGGAACAGCAACCGCAGTGAGGTTTCTTCATTTATTTAAGTTTGGGTTAGTAGTTTTAGGAGGGCAATCCTCCGCAGGCAGCAGGCAATCGTGAGATTCCCTGCTGTTTTGTCATATATTGCGCCCGTTTCCGCTCCGGCCCGCCCATCTTGACGTTTTATCCGGTCCTGCGGCGACTTAAGCGGAAAAATATTTGGATTTATCTGCAGGAAACCTTACTTTTAGCCCGTCACTTGCCGCAGAACGGATCTTCCCGCAGGTCCCGACTGCACCCGAACAAAAACTGTTATTAATTACTAATCCCAAAAATCACATCTATGATTAGATCGATTCTTTCGTGGAGTACTGCGCTGCTGGTGCTATGCTCCGGTCTTCTGGCCTCGTGCGACGACAAAGACGAGGGGGGGGGAATCCGCCTGCTCCGGCCGTCACGCTGGCTGTCGGTGACGCCGCATCCAACACGCTGAAATTTACGCTCACCCTGAGCGACGCGGACAAGTGCACCTATGTCTGCACCAAATCCTCCGAAGCCGTTCCCTCGGCCGAGAAAATTCTCGCCGACGGCAAATCCGTAACCGCATCGGGTCTCATCACGATCGGCGACCTCGAACCCAGCACCACCTACCGCCTCTCGGCAGTCGCCTCCAACGGCAAGGTCAACGGCAAGGTCGAAACCATCGAACACACCACCTCCGCCCCCGACGTACACCCGGCCGTCGTTCTGACGCCCGGCACGCCCACTTCGACGACCCTTTCGTTCACCGCGGCCCTGACCGACCCCGAAACGGCCGCATACGTCTGTCTCGAAAAGACCGAAGGGACGACCGTTCCCACGGCCGAAGAGATTCTCCGCAACGGCACCGCCATCGCCCAGACGGGTGAGCTCCTCGTCGAGAACCTGAAACCCGCCACCGTCTACCTCATCGCGGCGGCAGTCGCCAACACCGGCGTCTATTCGGAGGTCGAAACCCTCGAAATGGAGACCGTCGCCCGGACGCCCGTCGTCACGGTCATCGCAGGCACTCCGACCGAAACGACCCTCTCGTTCCATTTCAAACTGACCGACGCGGAGAAAGCCGCATACGTCTGCATCGAGAAAACCGACAACCCGACGATTCCTTCGGCCGAGGAGATTCTCCGCGACGGCACCGACCTGCCCGTATCGGCAGATGCAGCGGAGATCCGGGAGCTGAAACCCGGCACGACCTATATCGTCGCCGTCGCCGCGTCGAACAAAACGGTATACTCCGACGTCAAGACGGTCGAGATGACCACCGACCAAGCCGTCGAAGGCCCGATCGTGTTCGACCGGCAGGCAGCAGGCGGATACTATCCCACCGAGAGCAGCTACATCGGTGAATTCCTCTTGGTGCTCGCCGACGGCGAAACCACCGAAGCCGGGGGCGTCTACGCCACCACCGGCGCAGGCCGTGCCATGAGCATCGACCTCTACCAGATGGCGGTAAGCAATCCCAATACGACGATCACCCTGCCGGCCCGCGACTACAGGTACGCCACCAACAAGGGCCTGACGACGTTCGACCCCGTGAAAACCTACTGCATGGTCAACGACGGCAAAGGCAATATCACCCGAACCGACTTCAAGGCAGGTACGATCTCCGTCAAGAAGGCCGGCTCGACCTATACGATCACCGCGACGCTGACCACGACCGACGACGAGGAGTTCACGGCCAGCTACGAGGGTCCGCTGACGATCGAAAACAAGACACCCAGCGAGATTCCCGACCTTCCCACTCTCGACAAGGACGTAACGAACCTCACCTTCATCCGCGCGCTGGGCAAATATTACAGCGACTCCGCGACGGCCGACAACTGCATCGTGAATCTTTACGACGTCGAGCCGACCATCTCCTACGGCTCCGATTACCTCGGACAGGCAGGACATATGGTGTCGCTCGATCTTTCGACCGCCGTTTCGACGGAAATGCAGCTGCAGGAAGGGACCTACAGCGTCTCCACATCGGGCGCGCCGGGTTCCTACGCCGCAGGCTACCAGACCGAATTCATGGATACGATGCTTCCCGTCGGCACCTACTGCGAGGAGCGGAACGACAATTTCCAGTCCTTCTACGGATTCGTCTCGTCCGGTACCGTAACGATCACCAAATCGGGCAGCGGTTACCGCTTCGTACTCGACTTCACCACCGACAAGGGGCACAAGGTCAGCGGCACCTACGAAGGCAACGTGGAGATGACCGACAAACGATGATGATACGGCCCGGCATTCGGGCCATGCCGGAAACGGAAACGGGCAGGATGTCTTCGCGGGCATCCTGCCCCTCGTTTGTGCCCGTCCCGTTCGCAGTTCTGTCAGTTTGCAGCCCGGTTAATTCATGTCCCGGCCCGCAGGCGCCACACGACCCGCCCCCGCGAACCGCATAGGCGCCCTTCCGGTCCGCCGCTCCGGCACGGGTTTTGCAATATACCCTGTCAACTGCGGAACAGCAACCGCAGTGAGGTTTCTTCATTTATTTAAGTTTGGGTTAGTAGTTTCAGGAGGGCAATCCTCCGGAAGGCAGCAGGCAATCGTGAGATTCCCTGCTGTTTTTGTGTGTTTTCGCCTGCAAAAAAACGCCCGCACGAATCACGCACCCGCCCGAAACGACATTCCGCCCGTCCGGTTACGGCACGGAAACTGAGTGGCAGTCAGGTGTAAACCACAATTCCACATTATGGCAAAAAACAGAAACATCACCACAACGCAGCTCGCGCTGATGACCGCGGCGGCCGTCATCAGTCTGCGCGGGCTTCCGATGATGGCGCAGGAGGAGCTTACCATGTTCTTCTACATCTTCTTCGCCACCTTCCTGTTCCTGATTCCGGCGGCGCTGGTAGGCGCCGAGCTGGGCAGCGCCTTCGCCTCGAAAGGCGGCGGCGTCTACACATGGGTCAAAGAGGCCTTCAACAAACACATGGGCTTCACGGCCATCTTCCTGCAATGGATACAGAACGTCGTCTGGTATCCCACCGTACTCGGCTTCGCCGCGGCGTCGATCGCCTACATGATCGGCATGCCCGACCTCGCCCAGAACGGACTTTTCGTCGGGCTGTTTTCCATCGCCATGTACTGGTGCGCCACGCTTGTCACCCTGCGCGGCACCTCGGCCATATCGGGCATCACGAGCAAGGGATTCCTCATCGGCACGGTGTTGCCCGGCATCGTCGTGATCGTCATGGCGGTCGTCTGGATGATCGGCGGCAACTCCGTCGCGCTGGAGCATATTCCGGACACCGTCAGCCAAGTCGTCAATATCGACGCCGCGCACCACGTCCATCCGCGGCTGTTCCCCCACATTACGGGCATGAGCGACATCGCCTTCCTCGCGGGCATCCTGCTGCTGTTCGCCGGCGTCGAGGTGCACGCCGTGCACGCCCCCGAACTCAAAAAGCCGCAGACGCAGTTTCCGCGCGCCATGTTTCTGGCGGCGCTCATCTCGTTCGGGCTTTTCACGCTGGGCGCGCTGGCCGTGGCGATCATCACGCCCTATGACCAGATCAACCTCCAGTCGGGACTGTTCACCACGTTCCAGATCGTCTTCGAACACTACCATGTGGGCTGGCTCACGAACGTCATGGGACTGCTCGTAGCGTTCGGCGCACTGGCCGGAGTCATGTCGTGGATTTCAGGCCCCAGCCGCGGCCTGTTATGGACGGCGCAGGAGGGCGTGCTGCCCTGCTTCCTGCAGAAGACCAACAAGAACGGCGTGCAGATCAACATTCTCATCATCCAAGGCTGCATCGTCACCCTGCTGTCGTCGCTCTATATCGTCATGAACGACGTGAGCGTGGCGTTCTTCCTGCTGAGCGCCCTGACCGTGGGACTCTATCTGCTGATGTATATGATGATGTACGCCGCGGGCATCCGCCTGCGCTACACGCAGCCCGACCTGACACGCAGCTACCGCATACCGGGCGGCAATGCGGGCATGTGGCTGGTCGGCGGCATCGGATTCCTCGCGGTGCTCTTCTCGTTCATCGTCACCTTCTTCCCGCCCTCGCAGCTGCCCGTCGGCAGTCCCGCCATGTATACGTGGCTGGTGGTCGTCGGCACGGCGGTCTTCCTCTCCATCCCGTTCGTCATCAGTTTCGTCATGGACCGCAGGGCCGCCGGCGCGGCGGACAAGCCATCCGGCCGATAACCGCAGCGGAACCGCCGGAACCGGCACGCCCCGGAAAATTTCCTCACGCTTCTTCCGTCCCGTCCCATGCGACGCGGACGGAAGAAGTTTTTTGCATGCCGCAGAAGGCGGCAGGACACCATGCGGGCCGCAACGAAGCCCCCGCAAAGGTCGTTTTTCACCGGCTCGGCACATTCTTCCGGAATATAATATTTTTTTATTCCGTTTTTTTTTAATTTTGTGTGAGACTATGACTCCGGAAAAAGAAAAAGAACTGCTGACCGCTCTGTCCAAAGGGAACCAATCCGCATTCGATTCCCTCTACCTGTTTTATGCTCCCAAGGTCAGGGAATTCGTGTTCCGGCTGCTTAAAAACCCCGGCGAAGCGGAAGACGTCACGCAAAACATCTTCCTGCGCGTCTGGGAGAAGCGCCGCGAACTGGGCGGCACACGCTCGCTGCGGAGTTATCTCTACACGATGGCCCGCAACGCCGTATTCGACATCTTTTCGCACTCGATCGTAGAAGACAAATACATGCAGGAGCATATCAACTCGGCCGCCGAGCGGCGCGACGCTCCGCTCAGCGAGAAAATCGAGACCGAGGAACTGGCGCTGCTCATCGCCGTCGCCGTGGACCGCATGCCCGAACAGCGCCGCCGGGTTTTCAGCCTGAGCCGTTACGAAGAGCTTTCCAACAAGGAGATCGCCGAGCGGCTCAACCTCAGCGTCAAAACCGTCGAACGCCACATGACCGCCGCCCTGAGCCAGCTCCGCCGGCTGCTGACGCTCCTCACCCTCTTCGTCTGAAAACGCGCCCCGAAAACGCCCGTCCGAAGGCGCCTTCCGAAAAAATACGAAAAAAAAAATCGCTGCCGGGTGGGGGTTGCGCCCCGCCATGCCGTCTTATCTATAAAAGCATATCCCGGATAAAGACCGCATACGATGGAGAGACGACAAATAAGAGAGCTCATCGGCAGATTCCTGCACAACGACGTCCCCGGCGAACTCCAGACGCAATTCCGCCGCTGGATGCTCCAGCCCGGCGACGGCGACGAAAAAGAAGCCGCGCTGCGCGAGGAGTGGACCGCCGTCGTGGAAAGCCCTGCGGCGGCCGACCGCAGCGAAGAGCTGCAGCGGCTCCGTCACACCATCCGCATGCGTGAAGCGCAGCAGCGGCGCAGCCGCATTTTCCGCCGCATACGCTACGCCGCGGCCGCAGCCGCCGTGCTGCTGTTCGCCGTCGGCGAATATTACTACGTACGCTCGGCGTCGGCCGTTCCGGCCGAAATCCGCCTGCTGACGGCGCGCGGGAGCAAAGGCGAATTCCAGCTGCCCGACGGCACGAAGGTATGGCTCAACGCATCGAGCCGCCTGACCTATCCCGAAACATTCGACCGCAGGGAGCGCCGCGTGACGCTCGAAGGCGAAGCCTATTTCGAAGTGGCGCGCAACACGTCGCATCCCTTCGTCGTCGACATGAACCGCATGGAGATCGAAGTGCTCGGCACCACGTTCGACGCCCGTTACGAACGCACCAGCGGCATCGCCGAGACCACGCTCAACAGCGGCTCGATCTGCGTCCGCACGTCGCGTTCGCAGCAGTCCGTCCGGCTCCGGCCCGACGAACGGCTGGTCTTCAACGAGACCACCGGAAGCATGATCATCGAACAGGTGAACGCCTCGAACTACAACAGCTGGATACAGCCCAACCTGACCTTCTTCGACATGACGCTCGAAGACATCATCACCAACCTCGAACGCTGGTTCAACGTTCCGATCGGCACCGACGCCTCGGTGGACCGCACCATCCGTCTGTCGTTCCACGTACGCCACGAATCGCTCGAAGAGACCCTGCAGGTCATCTCGCTCATCACGGGACTGCAATACACGCTCAACGGCGAGTCGGCCACGTTCCACACCGCACGAACCACCAGATCAAGATAACCTGAAAAAACCGAAAAGCCTATGGGAATTCCTCCTCCGTGATCCACGAAAAAAAGCGGATGCTGCAACATCCGCTCCGACTTAAAACCCCGACGTGCTTCGTAATGTAACCGAATTACGAAATGACAGAACCTTAAATCGTTACAAAATTATGAAAAAATCCGGAAAATCCGGCGGAAAAGGGATTATTCCACTTCCGCCCGGAAGATTCTTTTTGCTGACGCTGTTATTCACGCTGCTGGCCGCAGCCGGCGTCCGGGCCCAGAACCCGCCCGTGAGCATCAACGCAAAGGCAATCACAATCAACGAATTATTCACCCGCATCGAGAAACAGGGCGTCTATACCTTCGCCTACAACAATGCCGACATCGACCTCAAGCGCGTCGTGACCGTGCACGCCAAGGAACGTCCCATCGAATCCATCGTCCGCGAATGCCTGCCCGAAGTCAACGTGCAGGTTTCCAACAACAAGGTGATCCTGACGGCCCGCCGCAGCGATCAGAGTTCGATGCCGATGCACAAGCTGACGGGCACCGTGACCGACGAAAACGGCGCGCCGGTGACGGGCGCCACGGTGATCGTCGTCGGCACGCAGCGCGGCACGACCACCTCGGCGACGGGCGCCTATACGCTGCAGGTCCGCAACGGCGAGATCCTCGAATTCCAGTATCTCGGCTATGAAAAGCAGGCCGTCTCGGTCGGCGGGCAGACCACGCTCGACGTCACGCTCCAGCCTTCGAAGGCGATGGCCGTGGACGAAGTGGTCGTCATCGGCTACGGCACGGTGAAGAAGGGCGACGCCACGGGTTCGGTGGCCAACATCAAAATCTCCGACGTAAAAGACCTCCCGGTGCTGTCCGTCGACCAAGCGCTGCAGGGCCGCGTTGCCGGCGCCGACATCATGTCCACCACGGGCGAACCGGGCGCCACGACTTCGATCCGCATCCGCGGTACACGCTCGATTTCAGCCTCGAACGAGCCGCTGATCGTGGTGGACGGCGTGATGGACGCCGTCAGCGACCTCAACGACCTGAACATGGCCGACATCGAATCGGTCACGATCCTCAAGGACGCCTCCTCGACGGCGATCTACGGATCACGCGGCTCCAACGGCGTAATCATCGTGACCACCAAGGGGGGGGGTAACCAGACCAACACCAAACCTTCGATCACGCTCAAGGCCGACATCGGATTCTCGCAGCTGCCCCGCAAGCTCGACGTGATGAACGCCACGGAATTCGCACTCTACCGCAACGACTTCGCCTACTTCAGCACCCAGAGCGGCTACGAGGACATCGGCGAGGGCACGCCCCAGTCGAAATATCCCTTCAAAGACCCCTTCTCGCTGGGCAAGGGCACCGACTGGATCGACGAAATCACCCGCACGGCGCCCTACCAGAACTATTCGCTCTCGATTTCAGGCCGCTCGAAAAAGAGCAGCTACTACGCCTCGCTGGGTTACAACGATTCGCAGGGTATCATCGACAACAGCGGTCTGCAGCGCATCACGGGGCGTCTGAATCTCGACCACCAGCTGTTCAAATGGCTGAAGGTCGGCTACCGCGGCAGCTACACATGGCGCGACAACGCCCAGAACCTCGCCGAAATCGGCGGCACGGCCTACTACCGCGCAGCCATGTATCTTTCGCCCCACATCGACCCGCAGGAGAACTACAACCCGCTTTGGGGCAACGGCCAGCGGATCAATACGCCGCGTGCGACGATCGACCAGAACACCTACTCCATCGAGCGGACCTCGCTCAACCACACGGCCTATCTCGAAGTAGCGCTGGCCAAGGGTCTGAAACTGCGCAGCCAGAACTCCTACTATTCGTTCCAGCGCCACACCTACCGCTACTATCCGGGATCGCTTCCCGCCAAGAACGAGGGTGAAGGCGGTCAGGCCTACCGCGCCGAATTCCACGAATTCAGCCTTTCGAGCGAGAACACCCTCAGCTACAAGCTCGAAACCAAAAGCGGCCACAACATCGACGCGCTGGCCGGTTTCACCGCCTACCGCTACAAGAGCGACAACTTCACGCTGAGCGGACAGGGCTACATGGACGACGACGTGCTGTGGAACAACATGAACGCCGTGACCGACAAGGAGACCTATTCGGCCGCCACGGGGCTGACCAAGCGGACGAAAATGTCGCTGCTGGCCCGCTTCAACTACAACTACAAACAGCGCTACTACCTCACCGTAACGGGGCGTTACGACGGTTCGTCGAACTTCGCCGCCAACAACAAGTGGGGCTTCTTCCCCTCGGTGGCCCTCAAATGGAACGCCGCCAAGGAGAATTTCCTGAAGGACGTACGCTGGATCGACGAACTGTCGCTCCGCCTGAGCGCCGGACGCACGGGTAACGACGCCATCTCGGCCTACCGTTCGCTGGCGGCCATGTCCAGCACCACGAGCGGCTATCTGTTCGACGGCATGCAGCCGGGCGCCTACTACCGCAGCCGTCTGGCCAGTCCCAACCTGACGTGGGAGAAGACCGACCTCTACAACGCGGCGCTCGATCTGGCGTTCTTCAACAACCGCCTGATGATTACGGCCGAAGGCTATATCTCCAAGACGCGCGACCTGCTGCTCACGGTGCAGACCGCTTCGGCGACGGGCTACACCAGCCGTTACGCCAACATCGGCAAAACCTCGAACAAAGGCGTCGAGCTGAGCATCGAGAGCCGCAATATCGTCCGCCCCAAATTCTCGTGGACGACCAACCTCACCATCGCCCACAACAAACAGAACGTGGACGACATCGGCAGCGAGGATTTCGTCACGGCGCTCTCGTCGCCCGGCAACAACCCCTACATGATGTACGGTTACGTCAAAGGCTACCCGCTCAACGCGCTTTGGGGATTCAAGTACGGCGGCACGTGGAAGAGCGTCGAGGAGTTCGAGCGCAACAGCGTGACGAACACCTACGTTTCGGCGCTGGCGATCAACAGCGACGCCGCGTCGCGCAAGGCCTCGCTGGGCATGCCCCGCTACTACGACATCAACAACGACGGCTCGCTCAACAACGACGACCTCGTCTATCAGGGCAATGCCGATCCCGACCTATACGGCGGTCTGCAGAACAACTTCCGTTTCGGCAGGCTCAACGTCGGCATCTACTTCACCTATTCGCTCGGCGGCAAAATCTACAACTACTCGGAGCTTTACATGGCCGGCAGTTCGATGTCGAACCAGTACCGCTACATGCTCGAAGCGTGGCATCCCGTGCGCAACCCGCAGTCGAACCTGCCGCGCGCCGGTGCGGTGGACGCGCACGTGCCGAGCGACCTGATGATCTACGACGCATCGTACATCCGCCTGAAAAACATCACGGTGGGTTACACGTTCGACCTGAGCAAGCGTTCGAAGTTCATCCGCGACATCACGCTGAACCTGAGCGCCGAAAACCTCCACATCTGGAAAAAGTACAACGGCTTCGACCCCGACGTCTCGACCGACAGCAGCGATTCGGCGCTGCGGCGCGTCGATCTGGGCGCATACCCCAAGCCGCGCACCATCGTGTTCAGCATCCAGCTGCGTTATTAACCGTAATCCGAGAACATTATGAAAACAAAATACATCTTGCTGATTCTCACGGCGTGGCTCACGGCGTCGTGCTCACTGCAGGAGGACACCGAAGGGTTCTCGACCCCCGGCGACTTCTATAAGACCAAGACCCAGTGTCAGTCGGCGGTGAACTCGTGTTATATACCCCTGAAAAATCTCTACACCTACAAAATGATGATCGCCACCGAAGGCGTCACCGACCTGATGTATATCGCATCGGGAACGCAGGACGCGCAGCTCGACATCTCGCCGTCGCAGCCCCGCTTCGGCGCCGACATGTGGACCTACGGCTACCGCGGCGTCATGTACTGCAACATGGCCGTGACGGGCATCGAGAATTCGACGATCGACGAAAAGGACCGCAACAGCCTCGTGGCCGAAGCCAAGGTGCTGCGCGCGTTCTACTACTACCTGCTGACGAGCTTCTTCGGCGACGTGCCCTTCTACACGGACGACGTCTCCGACCACGAAGTGCTCGACCGCGTGGCCAAACTGCCGCGCATGTCGGCCGAGGCGACGCGCACCGCGCTGATCGAGGACCTCGAATCGTGTCTGGGCGCACTGCCCCTCATCCGCACGAGCGAAGCCGCGGGCAACCGCGCCGGAGCCGCCATGGGCCACATGCTCATCGCCAAACTCGCCATGTGGAACAAGGATTACGACAAGGCGCTCGAAGCCATCGCCGTGCTGGAACAGATCTACGGCGACGACCTCTCGGTCTACCCGGTTTCGGACATTCCGTTCCGGATGAAGAACACGCCCGAATCGATCTTCGAAGTGCAGCACACCTATACCGCCGGCGGACTGATCTACACCTCCAACGTCGCCAGCATCTGCATGCCCTATCCGCGCAACAGCGACAACGTCTACTCGAACGTGGTGATCGAGGAGCTGGGCGACGCCGCCACGACATGGTCGCCGCTGCGCCCCAACAGCTTCTTCTACGGCAACCTCATGCCCGAAGGCGGCGAAGACCTGCGGCGCGACATGCAGATAATCACCGAGTGGAACGGCGTGAAGTTCACTTCGGGCGACGCGATCGTCACCCGGCCGTTCATGGGTCCCAAATTCTGGTGCCCCGACCTTCAGGCCGCCTACGACTCGAACAACTACAAGGTCTTCCGCTATGCCGACGCCGTGCTGATGGCCGCCGAATGCTACTGCGCCCTGCTCGACAAGGACAAAGCCATGGAGTACCTCAACAAGGTCAAACGCCGCGCGGGCATCGCCGAATACACGCGGTTCCGCACCTATCCGCTGCTGCTCAACGAGATCCAGAACGAACGCGGCCGCGAGCTGCTGGGCGAATTCCAGCGCAAGTTCGACATGGTGCGCTGGGGCATCTGGTACGAACGCACGGCGGCGCTTTCGGACTATGCGAAGGTCAAGACCTCGATCCAGCCCTGCCACGAATACTACCCCATCCCCGACACGGAGGTGATCTATTCGGGCGGTGCTTTGGACAACAACGAATACAAGAAGTACGGATTCTAAATCAACCGACATGAAACCGAAAAACAAAATATATCCCCTGCTGCGCATGCTGGCCGTCGCACTGACCGCCGCACTGCTCGGTCCGGGCTGTCAGAAGGACTTCAAATGGAACGAGCCGCTGGCCGTCACCCAAAACGGACTCAACCTCACCTCCCCGGCCGGCTCGACGCGCGTCACGGTCTACTCCACGGGGCGCTGGAAAGCCGAAATGGCCGAAGGCGCATGGGGCGAAGTGAGCGAGGTGTCGGGCAACGGCATCGGCGACTTCCTCTTTACGTACGAGGCCAACAACGGCGTATCGCGCCGCGCGCGCATCCTCGTCAGCGGCGAGGGCGAAGAGCAGGAGATCGTTCTCACGCAGGCCGGCGCGGTCACCGAACCGACGCTGGCACTCGCCGAAACCGAATTCGAGTTCGTGCGTCTGCCGCGCGAACGCGTCCAGATCGGCGTTACAACCAACATGACGCAGGCGCTCGAATGCATCCTCATCACGGCAACCGACGTCACCGACGCGGAGAATCCCGCCGAAGCCGGCTGGCTGAAGGAAATCCGGCTCGAAAAAGACGCCGAGGAGAACATCGTGCTGGTCTTCGGAATCGACCGCAACGACGGCAGCAGCGACCGCAAGGCGGCGATCCGGCTCGAAATTCCCGACGCCGACGGCAAGATTCTCGCCCAAGCCGAAGCCTCCGTCGTCCAGACCACCGACAATGCGACGGTCGTTTTCAAGGACGAAGATACGATTGTCTCCGTTCCGGGCGACCAGCACAACCGCAGCGCACTGCTGACGGCCAATTTCGACGTCGATCCGGCGCACTTCGCCTTCGACATCGCATACGACCCCGCAGGCACGCAGTGGATCACGGACGTGACCTTCAGCGAATCGGCCGTATCGTTCGTCGTTGCCGAGAACACGGGCGACCAGCCCCGTTCGGCCAGTCTGAAGATCACCTACAAGGATACCGACGTGGAGTGCAGCTCGACGCTCCGGCTGACGCAGGAGGTCAAGCAGCTCTCGATCGCCGATCTGCGCGCACTGATTCCCGGCGCGGAAGGCGCAGTGGAGCTGACGGGCGAGAAGATGCTCTCGGCCGTAGTCATCAGCGACGCCGGCAACTACAACATGGAGACCAACCCCAACCTGACGGACACCTCGATCGACTTCTCGGTCAACGAAAAGACCGCCTACATCGAGAGCCTCGACGGTCAGTACGGCCTGCGCATCGTCGCCAAACTTCCGGCCGACAACATCCTGAAGCGCTACAGCTCGGTACAGCTCTCGATCAATGGACTGAAGCTGGTCAAGGAGTCGAACCCCGAACGCTATACACTCACGGGCTTCACCAAAGAGCATGTCCTCAACCAGAACGCCGGAACGGCCGCCGACCTCCCGAAGAAGGAGAAGCACATTTCGGAGCTTACCGACGCCGACATCTACACCTATGTGACGCTCAAGGAGTGCGAATTCATGCTCAACGGCGGCGCCTACATCAACGTTCACGACGGCTACTGCTACAAGACCGACCTCAACACGCAGGGCGTACTGGATCCGCGCTTCGACTGCGCCATCCGCGGCGTGATCGACAGCCACGGCGAGAAGATCAACATGGTGCTCAACACGCAGGTGCGCTGGCGCCGCAAGGGCGACGGCGTTCCGGCCGGTTCCGGCCCCATAAGCGGCATCATCGTCCACACCAAACTGCCGCGCTACGGCGTGAAGGGCGACGTGGGCACCTACCAGATCCGCCCGGTCGAAGAGGCCGACATCGCCTTCTCGCGCGAGGAAAGCACCCGCAACTACTCGACGCTCGTACGCTGGGCATGGCCCGGCATGACCACCAATGCCGGCATCAAGCAGCACGCGGACGGCAGCATCGTTCCCTATCTGGGCGAAGGCCGCATGTTCTCGTCGGTGAGCAACAAGCTCAACACGTCGTCAACGGTGGCAGGCGTCTCCTGCACGCTCGACTACAACACCTTGGACTACGCCAAAGGCATCAAATCCCCGGCCGTGCGCTACAACGGCATCTGGTGGAACTCGTCGCGCAACGAGGGCGAATGGGTGGCCTTCAACTTCTCGACCGAGGGCGTCAGCGGCTCGTGCATGAAGATGATCCTCTCGGCCGCACTGGGCAACCTGAGCGCCGCCACGATCGTCGCTCCGCTCTACTGGGACGTCTCCTACTCGCTCGACGGCAGCACCTTCACCCGGTTCGACACCGTGCCCATCCGCACGCTCGTCTATTGGGCCGGCCCGCAGTGGTACGTTCCGGGGCTTTACGAAGTTGACTTCGACCTGCCGTCGGCCTGCTTCGGACAGAAGGACGTCACCATCCGGCTGCAGGCCGCCAGCAAGGTATGCGGCAGCACCACGGGCGAGGACAACGGCACGACGACGAAGACCTACGTCTATTTCCGCTTCGGCGACGTTTCGGTCAAATATTTCTAACCACGTAAAAAACGCAATCATGAAATACGCAAAGAGATACATGGCAAAGATCGGCTCGGCAGGCATCCTGCTCGCGGCGCTGGCCGCGACGGCCTGCATGGACCACGGCGACGATATTCCGCTGATCGAGCTGGGCGCGGTCGAGAATTCGTTCACCGTCAACGCCACGGCGGGCCACGTCGACATACAGGTCTATTCCAACCAGCCGGCCGTGCTGTCGTTCCTCGACGACGGGGCCTCGTGGGCCGACCTGAGCGACACGCGCCTGCCGCTCGACGGAAAATTCTACATCGACTACGCCGACAATGCGGGCTTTCCGCGCATGACGCGCGTACTGATACAGAGCGCCGACGCAGTACGGTCCGACACGGTCGTACTGCGCCAGCGGGGCGCCCGTGTCCCCGCAATGGCGTTCGAGGGCGGCACCTCGACCAACGTACCGGGCAGTTCGGGCGGCAAGGCGTCCGTACGGTTCGGCACCAACATCGCCCCCGACGAGCTGACCTTCACCACGCAGTACGACGCCGGGGAGGAACCCGCCGAAGAGTGGCTTTCGGAAATCTCGCTCCAACCCGCCGGGGAGGAGGAATACACGTTCAATTTCGACTACGCCGGCAACGACACGGACGAACTCCGCACGGCTACGGTCACCGTCTCCTACGTCAACGGCTGGGAGGAGACCGAACAGCTGACGCTCAACGTCATCCAGCGTACGAAGAACGACATGCTGGGACACGACATTTCGTTCGCCGAACTGCGCGAGAAAGCGCTCACGGTCTCGAAAGTCGATGAGTACTGGCTGCTGGAAGGCTACGTCGTCAGCGACCGGGATTCGAAGAACGCCGGCAACAACCCGATGCCGACCGACATGAGCGTCGATTACAGCGGATGCGAGAAGACCGTCTACCTCGAATCGCCCGACGGCCGTTACGGCTTCTGCGTCGAAACGGCCACTCCGGAGGACAACGCCTTCACCCGTTACGACAAGGTGAAAATCCTGCTCAAAGACGCCGAGCTGGTCTTCGAACCCGATCCGGACCGCTACATGATCAAAGGCATCCGCTCGTCGATGATCGTCGAGCGCGTGACGGGCAACGACGCCTCGGTGCTTCCGGTCAAGCAGAAATACATCTCGGAGCTGACCGACGAAGACATCTACACCTTCGTGACGCTCCGCGACTGCGAATTCGCCGTCCGCAAAGGCTCGCTCACCCCCGTGCACGAGGGCTACACGCTGGCCGACGCGCAGGGACGTCTCAACATGTACCCGCGGCTGGTGCGCGACAACAAAGGCGGCCTGATCCACCTGCTGACCAACACCACCTGCCCCTACCGCCGCAACGGCACCCGCCTGCCCTACGGTTCGGGCGAACTGGCGGGCGTGATCGTCCACGAGCGGTTCCCGCAGTACGAGTACGTCGATACGGCGGACGATCTGGCCAACGGCATCATCGGCTCCTACCAGATCCGCCACATGTCCTTCGCCGACATCCGCTTCGCCGAAGACCGCTCGCAGAGCTTTTCGGAGACGCTGACCGAATACTGTTACGTCAAGGGCAAGGCCGCGGCCGCCGACGGCTACGCCTACTGGTATCCGACGTGGGGCACCAACGGACGCTTCACGCAGACCGCCTCCAAGTCGGCCTACCCTAACGGCGTCTACAATGCGGCCTGCTGGCACTACTTGGGCTGGTGCGGCACGGCGCGCGGCACGGCTCCGTTCCGCAGCCACATCGGCAACGACGGCTATTCGGGCTTCGGCGTCATCCTCGAAGACGGCACCAATTACGCCGTGAAAAGCACGGCAGTCAATACCGACGGCAAAGGCACCGACCAAGCCAACTGGCTGGCGTGGGTGACGACCTACTGGTGGAACGCTTCGACCGACCGGCCCTATGCGTGGGTCGTGGAGTTCTCGACCGCCGGGCTTTCGTCCGACCGGGTATCGCTGATCATGAGCGTGCAGAGCGGCCGCGCGACACTCAACGCCGGTCCCTACTTCTGGAAAGTGCAGTGGTCCGCGACGGGCGATTACGAGAGCGACGAAGGGTGGTTCGACGTCGAAGCGGCGCAGACCGCGCCCGACGGCAGCACCTACACCTTCACGCAGCCCGACTTCCCGGTATTCGCCACGCAGCGCAGCTGGCAGCTCCCGGCCTATAAACAGGTCGAAATCCCGCTGCCCGCCGAGATCATGGGCCGCGAAAAGGTCTGGCTCCGCATCCAGCCCGCCAGCCGGCTTTCGTCGGGACTCGGTTTCCTCGACGGCACGATCCCGATGGGCTACAACGCCGCCGGAGCGATGGACTACTTGGCCGTACGCTACAACAGATAACCCGAACTCCAAGATCTAAAAACCAAAACAATGAAAAGATTCCTATTTTCGATAGCTCTGTTATTCACCGCTCTGGCCGGATGCTCCAACCACGAAGGCGAATCCGCAGCCCCCAAAAGCGAACTCAACGTCATGAGCTACAACATCCGCTACGCCAATGCGAGCGACAAGGGCGACGCGGCGTGGGACGCCCGCAAGGAGGCTTCCGTCACGATGATCCGCGACGTCAAGCCCGACGTGATCGGCATGCAGGAGCCTCGCTTCTCGCAGGCGCAGTATCTGATCGGCGAATTGACCGAGTACGAGCACTACTATCTGGCCCCCGATGACAAGGACTCGCAGCACCGCAATGCGGTCTGGTGGCGCAAAGACCGCTTCGAGATGCTCGCCCAAGGGTATTTCTTCCTCAACGAAAAGGACATCACCCAGCCGATCAAGGGCTGGGGGCACAACCAGTTCCGCACGGCATTGTGGGTCAAACTGCGCGAGCGCAGCACCGGCAAGGAGTTTTTCTTCTTCAACACCCACCTCGCGCACCGCGCGTCGCCCGTCGAGGGCGGCGACATCGATCAGGTGGCGCGCACCGAGTCGGTGAAACTCATCGTCGAGCAGATGAAGCAGATCGCGGGACGCTACGCTCCGATCTTCGTCACCGGCGACATGAACGCCTCCTACGCCGCGGGCGACGGCCGCCGCACCTGCCTCGACGGCTTCTTCGAATTCATGTGGTCGGCGCGCGAAACGGCGCCCGACGGCGAAGCCGATGACGTTTACAGCTACAACAACTTCGGCGAAGGCACTCCGCGCTTTACGTGGAACATCGACCACATCTTCTACCGCAAGGTGACGCCCGTCCGGTTCCGCACCATCAACAACGACGGCTACGGCGTTCCCTACATCTCGGACCACTTCCCGATTCTCTTCACGTCGGAATTCTGATGAACACTGCATGCGGGGCGGCTCCGGCCGTCCCGCACGCATAAAATCCCGCAACATGAAAAAACTGCTGTTTACGCTTCTGTTCTGCGCCGCGGCTGCCGCCGCAGCGGGCAGCGAACCCGCGGAGCTGAAACTGCTCTCCTACAACATCCGCTACATCGGCGCGCCGGGCGACGAAGGCGACTTCGCATGGGACGCCCGCAAGGAGGCTTCGATCCGCATGATCCGCGACGTGCGGCCGGACGTCATCGGCTTTCAGGAACCCCGCCGCCAACAGGTCGCCTACCTCGTCGAACAGCTGCCCGAATACGGCCACATCGAAATGGGACGCGACTTCGGCGCCAAGGACGATCCCGGCGAGCATCTGATGATCATGTATCTCAGGGAGCGATACGAACTCCTCGACCACGGCCACTACTGGCTGAGCGAAACGCCGGACGAAGTGTCGCAGGGCTGGGACGGCCGCTGCCGCCGCGTGACGGTGTGGGCGCGCCTGCGCGACCGCGCCACGGGGCGCGAATTCTGCCTTTTCGATACGCACCTCGACCACATCGGCAAAACGGCCCGGCTCGAAGGCGCCCGGCTCAACGTCGAACGGATGCGAAGCATCGCCGGCAAACGCACGCCGCAGTTCATCGTCGGCGACATGAACGCCACGGCGGGCACGCCGGGCGGTGTATGCCTCGAACCCTATTTCAAATGGCTGAAATCGGCCTGCGAAGAGGCTCCCCAGACCGATCCCCGGCCGACCTACCACGGCTTCGGCAAGGCCAAACCGCTCCACATCGACCACATCTTCTACCGCTGCGCCGAACCGCTGCGCTACCAGCTGCTCGACAGCACGGGATACGGCGTGCAGTATCTCTCGGACCACTACCCGATCGTCTGCACGTTCCGCTTCTGACCGGGCGGCAGTGTATACACGACAAAAACCGCAGAGACCGTTTTGTCCGGTTTCTGCGGTTTTTCATTCCGGACGACGCCCGAAGAAAATTGAGCCGCTCCGTCCAATATCGCCGCACGGCAAACACGCACGCGCACAGGACAATCCGCCGCCCGCCGTTCCAGCCAACCGACCGACCGGCCAACCGGCCGCAATCCCGGTCAAGGGCGATCGAAAACGGTCGAAACCGGTCGGCACGACGCCGTTCGCGCCCCGCCGCTTAAAATTCGACGGTGATTCCCAGCGTCGGGATCAGCGTCCCGCTCTCCTGCCTGATGTATTTCATGCGGTAACGCTGTTCGGCGGCGGGCGCTTCGGGATTCTCCACCACGCCCGTCGACATCAGCACGTCGGGCTGGCGCAGTTTGCTGCCCGTTACGTTCTGCAAGTCGATATAAAGCCCCAGCATGCAATGCCGGAAATAGAAGGTCTTGTCGATGCGCAGGTCCAGCTGGGCGAAGGCGTCCAGCCGCCCGTCGTTATAGCGCGTATAATCGTAATAAGGCCGCCCCTGCACGTTCCACGCCTCGACCAGCGACGATTTTTCGACATCGTAAGGCGTATAGGGCATTCCGCCCACAGCGCTCAGGCGCGCCCCGACGCTCCAGCTTCGCGGCAGGTCGTAGGTGCCGCTGAGGTTCACGACGAAACGGCTGTCCCACGCCGAAACGATATAGGGAGCCGCTGAATCGCGGCGGTATTCGCTGCGGAACAGCGTGACCGAACCCACGAGATTGACCTTGCCGGGAATCTGCCAGCGGGCCATCGCCTCGACGCCGTAGGAGCGTCCCTCGGCCGACGAACGCAGCTCTTCGTTGCCCACCACGCCGTAGTCGTTGCCCTTGCAGGAGAGCGGAATCCCGTCCGCAACCGAAAGCGGAATATCCCCGTACAATTTGTAAAAGCCCTCGACCGACACGATCAGCCGGTCGCGCAGCCGCCATCCGGCGCCTGCGCTGAAAGCCCCGACGCGCATATAGTGCAGAGATTTGTTCACCCACGCATCCGCCTCCTTGAATCCGAGCGCCGTATAGGGCGGCAGCTGGTAATAAAGCCCCGCGCTTCCGCTCAGCGACCAGCCCCTGCCGAGCCGATAGCCGACCGAAGCCCGCGGCGAAAGCTGGTGCCAGAGCCGGGCCATGCGCGGCGAGTAGTCGTTCCCGTCGGCGCGCAGGCCGAGCGAAGCCGTGAAACGCTTGTCCTCCGAAGCGTAATCCGCCCCGGCGAAAAGCCCCCAGCCGACGATTCCCAGCCGGGTCCGGTAATCGGACAGCAGCGTCTCGTCGGTGAAAAGCCGCTGGAACGTGCGGTTCGTATAACTCGAATAACTCAACTCCGCGCCTTCGCGCACCGTCCAGCGGCCCAGATAGCTGCGGTTTTCAGCCCGCAGCGTGGTTTTCTGCTCCACGGAACGCAGCCGCAGGGTGAGGTTCTCCTCCGAAGAGTCGTCGTTGTCGCGGTATTTGAGGTTGCGGTTGTTCAGGTAAGTGTGGCTCAGCGTGACGGTCTGCACGTGACGGCCCGCATAGTGCCGCCACGACGCGCCGACGGTAAAAGTCTCCTGACGGATCCGGGGCAGGTAGCTCAGCAGGTATTCGGCGTCCTCGCCCTCCTCGTCGAGGTTGAGTTTCATGTTGTCGAAGCCCGCCAGCCCCAGCACCGTCAGTTCGTCGCGCTCCGAAAAGCGCGTCTTGACCTTGAACTGTCCGTCGATATAGTTGGGCAGGAACGGCAGGCCGATCATCTTGAACAGCAATTGCAGGTAGGACTGCCGCAGCGAAAAGAGGTAAGAGGTTTTCCCGCCAATATGTCCGCTGCCGCTCAGCCCGACCTCCGACGCCCCCAGCGTCGCCTTGAAGGTCTGCTTTTCGGGATTCCCGTCCCGCAGCCGGAAATCCAGCACGGAACTCAGCGCCCCGGAACGGTCGGCCGGGAAAGCCCCGGTGTAGAAGCTGATCTCGCGGATCAGGTCGGCATTGACGATGCTCACCGGACCGCCCGTGGCTCCCTGCGTGGCGAAATGGTTGATATTGGGGATCTCGATGCCGTCCATGTAGAATTTGTTCTCCGAAGGGCCTCCGCCGCGCACGATCAGGTCGTTGCGATAGCCCACGGGCGAGAACGACACGCCGGGATAGGAGCGCACGATGCGCGAGACGTCGCGGTTGGCGCCGGGACTCTTCTCGATCTCCCGCAGGCCGATCACCTGCAATCCGACGGGACTTTCGGCCGTGGCCCGGAACGGCGAGGGCACGACGGTCACGGCTTCGAGCTGCGTGGCGTCCTCCTCCAGCTCGATCTCGATAAAGGGCGTGGCCGCCGACACGATGTATTCCGGCGTAACGACGCTTTTGTAGCCCACCGACGAAGCCGACAGGCGGTGAATGCCGGGCCGTACGCGCCGGAGCGTAAAGCGTCCGGCGGAGTCGGTCGAGACGCCCCGCTGCTCCTGCCCGACCGGCACGACCGCCGCATAGGCCACGGGGCGCCGCGTCAGACGGTCGATGACGCGGCCGTTTACGGGATAGCCGCTCTCCGGCGTTCCGGCCGCCGCCCGCGTACAGGCAAGCAGGGCGGCAAAGGCACATATGATTCGTAATCCGAGAGACATCATATGGCAAAAGTACAAAAAAAGTACAAAACCGTTCCGGTTTTCCAGCGGCTTCGCCCGGCAAATTCCCCGGCCGGTCCGCGAAGACTCCGCGGACCGGTTCCGCACGGCGCTCGCTCCAATAAAAAAGCCGTTTTTACCAACCGGAGGTTTCGAACATTATTAATTCGATAAGCGAACAAACCGCAGCCAAGAAAAAAATCGGCGGTTTTCTTGGCCGCTCCGCAAAACGTATTATTATATTTATATATAATAATAAAACCGCCTGCAACTTTTTCCGCCGGAAAAACACCTTGAAAAATTTCACAAAAAGCTTGTATTTCAGCATATTATCTTTTACCTTTGCAAAACCATTACGGCAGTGCCCGTCACTGCCGCGCCGTGCAGCCCCGTTCTTTTCGGAGGATGTACCGGTTTTTCGACGCCACACCAGACAACCCACATTCCGAACCGGATAAACCGGTGAAATTGCAGCGCACGACACACGCTGTCATCCGGTCGGTTCCATATGCTTTCGGAGGTCTCTGGCCGAAAATGTCTCACCAGTCGATTTATATAAAAATAAAAAGTTATGAGAAAGCAACATTACACAGCCGAAATTCCAGTTTCCAATCCCTACAACATTGCCGCGTTCGAGGATCTGGTATCCAATATCCAAGCGGGATACAACGAAGAAAAACGACTGAAGAACGCGGCTTTCGAATTCATGATCGACCGGGGGATTTATCTGGAATTTCACGAATGGCTGCACGCTCCCGAACACAAGGAGCACGGCAGCGACGTCATGGGGCGCTTGCGCATGTGCATGACGGGCAGCCGACTGACGAAAATTTTCAGCCGGTAACGGCCCTAAGACCGGATTCCGATACGACGCAACCGAGGCTCCGGCTCACACAGGACGAAAAAACCACTCCCTGTCTGGGAGTGGTTTTTTCAAATCGGAAGGACGACCGCTTCCGGTCACTGCAGATAGACCCCGATGTTTCCGCTGATCTGCTGCAGCGATATTTCGCAGAGCTTGGTATTGTACTGCGCCGTGAGGATGCGCTCCTCGGCGTCGAGCAAGCTCTTCTGCGCCTCGCGCATCTCGATGCCGGGCAGATCGCCCAGCAGGTAACGCTCCATGGCGATCTCGTAGTTCTCGCGGGCGGCGATCAGATTCTCGGTTTCGAGCTGGATCACTTCGAGGTTGTTGCGATAGGCCTGCCAGAAATTAGACAGATTCGCCATGAGCGACTGCTCCAGCTGCTGACGGGTCAATTCGGTGTTTTCGATCGTGATCCGAGCGTTGCGCTGCTCGCGGCGGCGGTTGCCGTCGAAGATCGTGAATCCCAGCTTCACCCCGGCGTTCAGCCCCAGCGTACCGCGCGACTGAGTGGCGCCGTTGCCGAACCGGTTGTAGGTGTATCCGTACCCGGCGGTCAGGTTCAGATAAGGGTAGAAGCGCGAACGGATGCTTTTCAGGTCCAGTTCGGCCAGCGTGTTGTCGTGCCCGGCCAGCAGCAGCGAAGCGTTCGCAGCGCGCGTTTCAGCCTCCAGACGATCCCATTCGAGTGTGCTGTTCACCTCGATCAGCGAATCGCAGATCGAAAGCCTGCCGTTGAGATCGTCGTTGGCCAGCAGTTCGTTGATGCGGATGCGCGATGCGGTCACCAGCTCGTGCTGGGACATGTATTTCGAACTGTCAGCATTGAAATCCACACGCGCCTGCAACAGGTCGAGACGCGAGAAGCTGCCGATCTTGAACCGCTCTTCGGTAATTCGCAGCCGCTCGCGCGAGAGCTGCACCGCATAACGGAAATTACTCAGGCGCAGGGTCTGCTGCACATAATTGTAATACTCGGCCGTAAGCGTGGCGACGAAGTCCTCGATCGTGATGCGGGTCCTGAGCGCCCCCATCTGCTGCAACTCCTGCAGCCGCTTGTAGTTGGTGCGGATGCGGAATCCGTCGAAAAGCGTCCAGTTCACCGCAACGCCGGCGTCGAAGGTCTGATCGTAAATGCCGTTTTCGGTCACGGCGTCCCCCTCGCGCGGGGTCGTGCGCTCGTTGTCCAGCGCCCCGCTGTAGCCGGCCGTCAGATCGACGCTCGGCAGCATCCCGGCGTTGGCCGCCGTCGCGTCGTTGTCGCTAATGCGCTGCTCGTTGCGTATGATGCGGACATCGTAATTCTGCTCCAGTCCGAGTTCCAGACACCGCTGCAGGGTCATCGGCTCGCCGCACTCCTGCGCCGCGGCCGCGCCGACGGCCCCCGCAGCCAGAACCGTTAAAATCAGTCGTTTCATTTCGCGTTCTTTTTCGTTTTTCGGATCCGGTCGGTCGATACGTAACTGTAAATCGCCGGCACGATATAAAGGGTCAACAGCGTCGAAACCACCATGCCGCCCACCACGGCGATACCCATGGCGATACGTCCCTGCGCACCCTCGCCCGAAGCCACCGTCAGCGGCAGCAGGCCCAGAATGGTCGAAGCGCTGGTCATCAGAATCGGGCGCAGGCGCTGCAGCGAAGCCTGCTCGATGGCCTCCCGCTTGTTCAGCCCCGCATCCTGCTTCTGGTTAGCGAATTCGACGATCAGGATACCGTTCTTGGCGACCAGACCGATCAGCATGATGATGCCGATCTGGCTGAATATGTTCATCGTCTGCCCGTTGGCCGCCATGAACACCAGCGCGCCGGCAATGGCCAGCGGCACGGTCAGCATGATGACCAGCGGGTCCTTGAAGCTCTCGAACTGCGCCGCCAGAATCAGATATATCAGCACGATAGCCAGCAGGAAGGCGAATATCAGGCTCGAAGAACTCTCGCGGAACTCCTTCGAATCGCCGGCCAGCGCCGTGCGGAAGTCGTCGCCGAGCGTCTGCTCGGCGATCCGGTCCATTTCGTCAAGCCCCTGCCCGATCGTCTTCCCCTTCGCCAGTCCGGCCGAAACCGTAGCCGACAGAAAACGGTTGTAGTGATAGAGCTGGGGCGGCGCGACGTTCTCTTCGAGCGTGATGAGGTTGTCGAGCTGGATCATCTCGCCCTTGTCGCTGCGCACATAGATCGACTTCAGGTCGGCGGGCTTGTTGCGCTGCTGGCGGTTGATCTCGGCAAGTATCTCGTACTGCTTGCCGTTCATGTAGAAGTAGCCCAGACGCTGGCCGCTGAGTCCGTACTGGAGCGTCTGCGCGATATTGCGCGTACTGACGCCCAGCAGGTTGGCCTTGTCGCGGTTGATCGCGATGCGGGCTTCGGGCTTGCTGAATTTCAGGTCCACGTCGGCCATCTGGAATACGGGGCTTTCGTAGACTTTCCGCATGAATTCCGGCAGCACCTCCTGCAGCCGTTCGATATTGGTCGCCTGCAGCACGTACTGCACCGGCATGCTGCCGCGCCGTCCGCCGAAGGTGCTCTGCTGCTGCACGAACGCGCGTGCCTTGGTCCTCGTGCGCACGGCGGCCGACACCACCTCGGCGATCTCCATCTGCGTACGTTCGCGGGTAGCGATGTCCTTCAGGGCGATCTGCACGTTGCCGCGGCCGCTGGAGACGCGCGCCGTCACGGCACGGGCTTCGGGCACGAGCGAATCGACGAGCCGGTTGATGCCCTCGGTATAGTCGCGCAGGTATTCGTAGGTCGCGCCCTCCGATCCGCGGGTGTTGATCGTAATCTGCGAACGGTCCTCCAGCGGAGCCATCTCGGCCGGGATACTTCCCCACAGCCACCCGATCAGGCCGATCATCAGCGCCACGAGCGGCAGGGCTATCCAGCGCCGCCGCAGGAAACCGGCCAGCGTGCGGCTGTAGAAATTATTGAGCCAGACGAAAAACGGCTCGGTCTTGTTGTAGAACCAACTCTGCTTCTCCTGCCGCACGAGCAATTTGGTAGCCAGCATCGGAGTGATGGTCAGCGCCGCGAAGGTCGAGATGACCACGGCGCCCGAAATCACCAGACTGAACTCGCGGAACAGACGCCCGGTCATGCCCTCCATGAAGACGATCGGGAAAAAGACCGCGATCAGCGTGATGGAGGTCGAAATGACCGCGAAGAAGATCTCCTTCGCCCCCTCGATACCCGCCTCCTTGGGCGACATGCCGCGCTCGATGCGGATGTAGATGTTCTCGGTCATCACGATGGCGTCGTCCACCACCAGTCCCACCGAGAGCACCACGGCCAGCATCGACAGCACGTTGATCGAGAATCCGGCCACATACATCAGGAAGAAGGTGCCGATCAGCGACACCGGAATCACGATACACGGGATCAGCGTCACGCGCCAGTTGCGCAGGAACAGGAAAATGATGATGATCACCAGCAGGAACGCCTCGTAGACGGTCTGTTTCACCTCGTCGATCGAAGCGCGTATGAAGCGCGTATTGTCGAATCCGTAATCGGTCACCACATCTTCCGGCAGGTCCTTTTTCATCGACTCCATGCGTCTGTAGACCTCGTCCGCGATCTCGATGTGGTTGGCTCCCGGCTGCGGAATCACCACGATGCCGACCATCGGAATGCCGTTCATCTTCATATAGCTGCGCGTATCCTGCGGTCCCAGCTCCGCGCGGCCTACGTCGCTCAGACGGATGATGCGGTCGGCGTCCTCGCGCACCACCAGATCGTTGAACTCCTGCGAGGTGTGCATCAGTCCCAGCGTGCGGATGGTCAGCTCGGTGGTGTTGCCCTCGATGCTTCCCGACGGCAGCTCGACGTTCTCCCGGTCGAGCGCGCTCTTGACGTCCGCCGGCGTGATGCCGTATCCGGCCATCTTGGCCGGGTCGAGCCACAGACGCATCGAATAACGCTTCTCGCCCCATATCTGCACGCCGCTCACGTCGCTGATCGTCTGCAGCTGCTCCTTGACCGTCAGGTCGGCGATCTCGCTCAGCTCCAGCAGCGAACGCTTGTCGCTCTGAATGGTCACCATCAGGATCGGCGTGGCGTCGGCGTCGGCCTTGGTCACCGTCGGCGGGTCGCAGTCGCGGGGCAGGTAGCGCTGCGCGCGCGACACCTTGTCGCGCACGTCGTTGGCGGCCGTTTCGAGGTCCACCGAAAGTTCGAATTCGACCGTGATGCGGCTCTGGCCCTGACTGCTGACGCTCGACATCGACCGGATGCCGGGAATGCCGTTGATATTCTGTTCGAGGGGTTCGGTGATCTGATTCTCGATCACATCGGCGTTGGCGCCCGGATAGGAGCACGTCACCGAGATGATCGGATTGTCCACGCTCGGAAACTCCCGCACGCCCAGATAGCTGTATCCGATAAAGCCGAATAGCAGGATGATGATCGTCAGTACCGTGGACAATACGGGACGCCGGATGCTGAGTTCGGAAATATTCATACGGCGGCGGGATTATTCGACGACGTCGAGTTTGACGGGCAGATCGGTCCGCAGCTGCAGCGTGCCGGAGGTAATCAGCGTGTCGCCCACGTTCAGCCCCTCGATAATCTGAATGCTGGACTCGGTCCGCAGGCCGGTCTTCACCTCGACGGCCTGAGCCTTTCCGCCTTTATAGAGATATACCTTGTCCACGCCCATCTCCGGCACGATGGCTTCGGTCGGCACGGCTATGGCGTCGGGAATGTCGTGCAGGCGGATTTTCACGGTCACGAAACGTCCCGGCAGCAGCGTTCCCCGCGTATTGGGATAGAGCGCCCGCACGGCCAGCGTGCGCGTGGCGATATCCACCTTCGATTCCTGCGCGTAGACCTCCGCCCGGAAGGTCTCGTTCCGGCCTTCGACCGTAAACGAAAGCGGCGTTCCCGGCCTGATCTGGCTGGCATAACGCTCCGGCACGAAGAGGTCGATCTTGAGCGGCGAAATCTTCGTCAGCTTGGCCACCACCACGCTGGGCGAGGCGTAGGCGCCCTCGCTGACGTTTCGCAGACCGATAATTCCGTCGAACGGCGCGCGCAGCTCCGTCAGCGCGATATTGGCCTTGACGATGTCGATATCGGCGTTGAGCATCGCCAGCTCCGTGCTGGCCTGCTCGTAGGCCTCCTGACTGACGGCGTCCTTTTCGAGCAGCGCGCTCTGGCGGTAAACCCGGTCCTCGGCCAGCTTGAGCTGCGCTTCGTAGCGCGACAGCTGCGCCAGCAGCGGTTTGTCATTGACCTTGGCCAGCAGTTCGCCCTTGCGGACGATCGACCCTTCCTTGAAATTGATCTCGACGATCTTGCCCGAAGTCTCGAACGAGAGGTCCACCTCTTCGTCCGGCAGCAGGTTGCCGACCATCGTAATGCCGTCGGCAAGGGACTGCGGACGCACGACGAGTCCGTTCACATTCAGAACGCTCTTCTTCCGGGGCGCGCTCACCGCGGCCGGATCGGCGTCCGAAGCGGAGGAGCCGGGGCCGAAGTGTCTGTAAACGCCCAGCACGGCACAAAATACGACGAGGATAACGGTCGTAACGATCCATTTCTTTCTTTTATTCATTGCAGCGAGTAAGGTTTGATTTCGGAGTCAGGGCAAAGATACGAAAAAAGCGCATGCAACTGCTATTCCCGACCGGCCCGATTGCGCTCCCTGCGGATAAAATCCGCAGCTTCCGGCCATCCGGCAGACATCGCAGAGGGCCAAACGGCAAAAATCGGGGGTGAAACGCCGCCGGCATTCCGCAAAACCGGGCATGCGCGCAGCCGGAAGCCGTACCATTCCGGTGCGAAAAATCACGACGCTCCGGACGCCCGAAATAGGAAATACGCACCGCACCGCCGCCCTGCGGCAGCCGAAAGGCACAGAATTTGAACGACGAACCGCAAACAGAACACTGTGCCGCAAAGTTTTGCAAGAATCGAATCATTTCATTAGAAACCAAGACTTTCCGGACACGGACGTCGGTCCCGGAAAACATCCGATATTAAAAATTTAACGTATCACAATCCCGTTTCCTGAAAAATTTATGTACTTTAGCCCCTGTTTGCAATTTACACACCCGGATAACACCCGGATTTTCGACCACACGACGAAAGAATGGACAGGCAATCGGACGAATTGATCTTGCAGAGTCTTCGGCAGGGCAGTTACGATGCATTCGATGCGTTGTACATGCGTTACGCCCCGCATGTGGAGGCGTTTGCCTTCTGCATGCTGAAAAACCGGAGCGAAGCCGAGGATCTGGCGCACGATATCTTTCTGAAACTCTGGGAAACACGCGAGTCGATCGGGCACATCAAATCGTTCCGCAGCTATCTGTTCCGGATGACCAAAAACGCCGTTTTCGACATCTTCGAACACAAGAACGTGCAAACCCGTTACGAACAGCGGCTCCTGCACGTCGAGGACCTTCTGACGGACGACATTTCGGCGAAGGTCGCCACCGAGGACCTGCTGATGATTATCGACATGGCCGTGGAGCAGATGCCTGAGCAGCGTCAGCGGGTCTTCCGCCTGAGCCGCTACGAAGGGCTTTCCCATCAGCAAATCGCACAAAAACTGGGCGTAACCCCCAAAACCGTCGAATATCACATCCGCACGGCGCTCGCCGAACTGAAAAAAATCATCGGCGTCATCGCCTTCTTCTTCTGATTCTTCCGCCTCACGCCTCCCGGCAGACAAAGACGACACGAAAATTGTTGTCTTTTTTTATTTGCAAAAAAAAATTCAGATCCCGACTAGGGACGCCCCTCTTTTTCCCGTCATACTATTACAAACGCACAGAAAGAACGGACATGATAAAAAAGATAATACACACGTTCCTGCACAATCCGATGCCGGAACAGGTACAGCAGCAGTTTCGGACATGGTGCCTGAACAAGGAGCGTGCAGGCGAAAAGACCGACGCCTTATGGAAGGAATGGGAGCGGCTCGACCCGGCGTCCGTCCTCCCGGCGGACGAAAAGGCCTACCGCCGCAAGCTCGACCGGCTGCACCGCGAAATGACGCCTCCGGCCGCCCCGAAACGGGGACTGTTCAGCATCACCCGCCGCACGGCCGCCGCTGCGGCCGCAATCGTCCTGCTGGCGATGTCCGTCGAATTCTTCGTCGTGAAACGTCTCTCGGCCGACACCACGACATGGCTGGTGACCGCCGAAAACAGCAAAGGCCGCTTCACGCTGCCCGACGGCTCGGTGGTATGGCTCAACGCCGACTCCCGGCTGGCCTACTCCGACCGCTTCACGGCTTCGGGCAGCCGCGCGGTCCGGCTCGAAGGCGAAGCCTTCTTCGACGTGAAACGCGACACGCTGCGCCCCTTCGAGGTGGAGATGGGCAAACTCCGGGTCAAGGTTCTCGGCACGCGCTTCACGGCCAGCCATATGCCGGCGTTCAACACGGAAGAGGTGACGCTCCTTTCGGGCAAAGTCGAGGTGTCGGGCTACCGCGCCGACCAGTCGGTCGTCCTCACCCCGGACCAGAGCTGCTCCTACGACGCCGGTTCGGGCGCGGTCGCCGTGCGCAACGTCGCGGCCAGCAACTATTGCAGCTGGACGGGCAACTCGATCATCTTCGACAACATGACGCTGGCCGACATCGCCGTCAATCTGGAACACTGGTACAACATCCGCTTCCGGATCGACGAACGCATCGACACCTCCATACGCATTTCGTTCACCCTGCGGCCCGAAACCCTCGAAGAGACGCTCAAGATCATCGAAACGCTGACGCACCTTCGCTGCCGCCAGATAGACAAACACTACGTAATAATACACAAATAACCAAGAAAACCGACCATGGAACGCAACACATGAACGCCGGGAGACCTCCCCGGATCTTCTCTCAAAGAAACTCAAGAAACTATCAATCAAAACTTAAAACTCAGTCATGAAAAAAGATGAACGCCTGAATTTTTCCGACCGGACACCCTCCGTGCGGAGACTTGTCGTGTCGCTTGTCCTGATGCTGCTGGCCGCCCTGCCGGCAGCGGCGCAGAACAAGAAAATCACCGTCGATCTGGACAACGTCCCGGTCCGGGAATTTATCAAAACCGTGGAATCGCAGAGCGGTTATACATTCGCGTATAACAACTCCGAAATCGACCTCACGCGCCGCGTGAGCGTCAAGGCGGCCGACGAAAACGTCGTAGACGTCGTCATCCGCGCGCTCAGCGCCCAGAACCTGACCGCCCGCATGGAGGGCAGCCGCATCGTCGTCAGCCGCAAACCGGCCGCCGCACGCGTACAGACGGCGCAACCCGTAAGGGGGGGGGTAGTGACCGGAACGGTCAAAACGATTTCGGGCGAGCCCGTCATCGGCGCCAGCGTAATCGTCTTGGAGACCAACCGGGGCAACGTCACCGGTCTTGAGGGCGACTTCTCGGTCGAGGCCACGCCGGGCCAGACGCTCTCCGTCTCCTTCCTCGGCTACAACACGCAGCAGATAAAGGTCGGCAGCCAGACGTCGTTCGACATCACGCTGACCGAGGACAGCAAGCAGATCTCCGAAGTGCTGGTCGTCGGCTACACTCCGATGCGCAAGAGCGACTTTACGGGTTCGATCGCCAGCGTCAAGGCCAGCGAACTCTCCGCCACCACGCCCACCGTGGGCCAGTCGTTAGTCGGTAAGGTCGCCGGCGTCGAGGTCCACCAGACCAGCGGCGCGCCGGGCGACGGCGTAACCATCCGTGTGCGCGGCGTCAACTCGCTCTCGGCGAGCAGCGCACCCCTTTACGTCATCGACGGCTATCCCGCTTCGGAGGACGTATTCATCAACCCCAACGACATCGAAAGCATCGACATCCTGAAGGACGCCGCTTCGGCCGCAATTTACGGTTCGCGCGGCGCGTCGGGCGTCGTGCTCATCACCACCAAGCGCGGCAAGGACGGCGAAGCCGCCAAAGTCAGCTACGACTTCTCGTACGGCATCCAGCAGCTCGACCACAAGGTGGACCTGCTGAACTCGACGCAGTTCCGCGACCTGCTGATCGACGCCCGCAACAACTCCTACCGCCTGCGCGCCACGGCCGCCGGCGTGTCGTGGAGTCCCTACGACGACAACACGATCCGCGCCGCCAAAGGCTTCTCGCTGGCCGAAGTGGGCATCCACCCGATGTTCTACGACTTCACGACCCGCACCCCCGTAACGCCGCAGTACGACACCGACTGGCAGGACGAGCTTTTCTCCAACGCCGGCATCATGCGCCACAACGTATCGGTCATCGGCGGCACGAAGGCCATCAAGTACATGGCCAGCGTCGGTTACATGGATCAGGACGGTATCATCGCACCGTCGAACCACAACCGCATCAACGCCCGCATCAACCTCGACGCCCAGATCACCAAGCGCCTGACGGCGAGCATCAGCTACTCGATGTACGACGCCAAGAACACCGTCGTACAGGCCGAGGGCCGCATGATCAACGACGGCGTGATCCAGAGCGCGCTGATGTACCTGCCCAACCTGCCGGCCTACGAGGAAAACGGCGATTACGCCCGCAGCGCCATGATCCGCATGAAGACGGACTGGGGCATGAACTTCCCCGAAAACCCGCTGGCGATCGCCAACGAGCTGGACATCAACGAGAAGATGTCGCGCCACAACCTCAATCTCAATCTGGTTTACGAGTTTCTCCCCGACCTCAAGCTCTCGGCCCGGCTCGGCCAGCAGTGGTACAACTACCGCTATTTCTATTACCGCCCGATGAGCATCGGCCGCGACGCCGCCCCCGCCTACAGCGAGGAGCTGCGCTCGTCGAACATCGCCCGCACGACCTCGACCTACGACGTGGACCGTCTGGGCGAGTTCACGCTCAGCTATAAGAAGAAGATCGGCCGCCACCACATCGACGCGCTGGCCGGCTACACCCTCCAGAAGAAGACCTACGACCGTCTGGGCGTCGAAGCCACGGGCTTCGCCGACGACCGCATCCACGAGGTTACGGGCCACGGCTCGAACGCCTCGGACATCTCGCTTTACAGCACCCGCAAGGCCGCATGGGCCATGATGTCGTTCCTGACCCGCGTCAACTACTCGTTCGACGACCGCTACACACTGACCGGCTCGTTCCGCGCCGACGGTTCCTCGCGTTTCGGCATCGACAGCCGCTGGGGCTACTTCCCCTCGGTATCGGCCGGCTGGACGCTCTCGAACGAACCCTTCCTCAAGGATGCGCTCAAGGACGTGGCTTCGATCCGTCTGCGCGCCAGCTGGGGTAAGAGCGGCAACAACGACATCGGCAACTACGCCAGCCTCGCCGGCATCTCGTCGGGCAGCTACGCCTTCGGCCAGACTCCCGTATCGACGACTTACGAAGGCTCCTTCACCGACGCCGCGCTGGGCTGGGAAACCACCCGGCAGACCAACGTCGGTATCGATCTGGGCTTCTTCAACGGCCGCCTGAACGTGATCGGCAACTGGTACAACTCCATTTCGACGGACATCCTCTACAAATACCCGATCTCCTCGATCTCAGGCGCGACCTCGACGACGACCAACATGAGCGGCGCCAAGATCCGCAACCGCGGTTTCGACGTCCAGCTCGACGCGCGCCTGCTGACCGGCAAGGTAAACTGGAACTTCAGCACCAACATTTCGGTCAACCGCAACAAGGTCGTCAGCATGGGCGGTCTGGACGACATCATCTCCACCACCGAACGCTCGGTAGGCTCCCACATCACCAAAGAGGGCAAGCCCATCGGCTCGTTCTACGGCTATCAGGCCGTAGGCATCATGTCGAAGGCCGACTATGCCAACGCCCTGCTCGACCGCGACGTCTACATCAAGAACGGCAACAAATTCCCCGAAGGCTACCAGCTCAAGGGTCCGGCCGTGGCTTCGTACGCCCTCGACAACCTCTCCTACGGCAATGCCATCTGGAAGGACGCCAACGGCGACGGCGTCATCACCACCGACGACAAGACGATCATCGGCGACGCCTACCCCGACTTCACGGGCGGCTTCTCGACCAGCCTGTCATGGAACGGACTCGATTTCAGCGCCAGCTTCGCCTATTCGTACGGCGGCGAGGTCATCAACTTCCAAGACTACTACCTCTACAACATGGAGGGATCGGGCAACCAGTATTCGATCGTCGCCGACCGCTACATCTCGGACGCACAGCCGGGCCGCAACAACGTGCCCATCGCGTCGCGCATCTCGACGACCAACACCTCGCTCAAACTCTCTTCGTATTACGTGGAGGACGCTTCGTTCTTCCGCTGCGCGAACATCACGCTCGGCTACACGCTGCCCAAACGCTGGACCAGCAAGCTGCACATCACCTCGTGCCGCGTCTACGTCAGCGGCGACAACCTCTTCACCATAACCCCCTACCGCGGTTACAACCCTGAGGTGTCGTATAAAAGCAGCAACATGATGCCGGGCTTCGACTGGGGATGCTACCCCCTCTCGCGCATCTATTCGGTCGGTTTAAACTTAACTTTCTAAATCTTGTACGAATATGAAGATCAAACATATGTTCATCCTGCTCGCCGCCTCAGTCTCGACGGCGTCCTGCGGATTCCTCGACGAATACGACCCCAACTCCACGACGGTCGGCAACTTCTACAAGTCCGAAGCCGACATCGTCACCTCGCTCAACGGCGTCTATGCGTCGCTCACGCAGAGCTACTACTACACGAACAACCACTACTTCACCGACGTCCGCTCGCATGACACGGCCGTGACGGACAGCGGCGCCAACAGCGGCATTCCCTACCAGTTCTACAACTATACGCTCACCGAGGAGAACTCCTACGTATACAACCGCTACACGCAGCTCTTCAAGACCATTTCGCGGGCCAACACGCTGCTCGCGCATCTGGACGACGTGAGCTATTCCAACGGCGACGCGCGCAACACCTACGAAGCCGAAATCCGCTTCCTGCGCGCGCTGACCTATTTCCATCTGGTGACCGAGTGGGGCGACGTGCCCCTGATCCTGACCGAGCTCAAGACCAAGGACGAGGTGCAGGCCAACAACTACCGCCGTCCGAAGAGCGAGGTCTACAAGGCGGTCTTCGCCGACCTCGACTTCGTGCTCGGCAGCCCGCTGGCCGACATGCAGCCCGCATCGGAGTGCGGCCGTGCAAGCAAGGCCGCCGCGTGGACGCTCTACGGCAAGGCCAAACTGCAATACGCCTGCGACGAGGATTTCGCCTCCGAGAAGTCGGCGGCGCTCACTTCGGCCATCGAAAAGCTCACCGCCGCATGGAACCTGCGGTCGTTCGGCGAACTGTCCGACATCCCCTACAACGCGATCTGGGACCTCTCCACGCAGAAGTCCTGCGCCGAGAACATTTTCCAGATCAACTACATCCAGAACAACGCCGACCTCGGCTCCACTTGGAACTACCTCTTCGGTCCCAGCAAAACCGGCATCACCTCGAACAAGGTGGGCCTGATGCAGAACATGACCACCAAGAGCGTCTACGACGCCTTCGCCAAGGAGGACGTGCGCAAGAACTACCTGCGCGAGACGACCGTTGCGGGCGTAACCTACTACCACACCATGAAGTACGCCGATCTGGAGTGCGGTGCGAACGGCTACGGCGGCAACAACTGGATCGTCATGCGTTACGCCGACGTGGCGCTGATGCTGGCCGAAGCCTACTACTGGCAGGGCACGGAGCCGACGGCCAAGAGTTTCCTGAACATGGTCCGCAAACGCGCCGGACTGGGCGACTGGTCGGGCACCGACCTGCGTCAGGGCATCTACGACGAGCGCCGCAACGAGTTCATCCAAGAGGGACTCCGCTGGCAGGACCTGCTGCGCATGTACTCCAAGCAGGAGATGATCGAACATTTCAACGCGATCAACCCCAACTTCGGGCTGAAAGACCTGCTACTTCCGATCCCCTACAACGAACGCATCCTCAACACCGAGGGACTTTACCAGAATCCGGGCTACGGCGTAAAATAAACCGACGACGTCATGCGATTCACAAACAGAATCATATTGATCCTCTGGGCGATCGGAACCGGGCAGTTCGCTGCCTGCTCCGACGGCGGCACGGAGGCCCCCGGACCGGAAAACGGGACTCAGACCATCGTCTGGACGCCCGCAGTTCCGGTCAGGGACGCCGCAGTCGTCTTCTCGCTCGAAGGCAGTCCGGATAACGTCCGCAGCGTATTGTGGATGTTCGGCGACGGCGCGACCGCGACTTCGGGCGCAGGCGAATCGGCCGAACACTCCTACCGGACGGCCGGCACCTACACGGTCAGGGCGACCGTCACCCGGCTGCATGGCCCGATGACCGAACTCTCGGCCACGGTCGCCGTCGCCGATACGGAGGCCGCGATCGTCGTCAGCAACGACCATCCGGCCCGTATGGAGCAGGTCGCCTTCGCGCTCAGCCGCATCCCCGGCGTGTCGGCCGTCGTCTGGAATTTCGGCGACGGCAGCGCAGCGCAGCGCGTGACCGACCCGACGCAGCGGGTGGAACACCGGTATGAAGTCGACGGACAGTACAGGGCCGGCGCCGCCATCTCCTACACGGACGGCACGACGCAGACCCTGACGCAGACCGTCACGGTCGAAGGCCCCTCCCTGAGCCGCTCGTGTCTGAATTTCGACACCGGCAAAATGTGGATCATGGCCCACCGCGGCAACTTCAACAACGGCTACGATCTGGCCCCCAACTCCATGGCGGCGTTCCGCAAGTGCGTCGAACTGGGATGCGTGGACTTCATCGAAACCGACGTCCAGATCACCAAGGACGGGCAGGTCATCTGTCTGCACGACAACTACCTCAAGCGGTTCACCGACTACAGCTCCTATGCCGGCGACGAAGGTTACGTCATCAACTTCACGCGCGAGGAGCTGCGGAAATTCCGGCTGAAAACCACCGACGGCAAGGTGACCGGCGAACAGATTCCGACGCTGGAGGAGGTCCTCACGGAGCTGCGCGGCAAGGTCTGGTTCAACCTCGACAAATGCGGCAGCGACGACGTGGACATCGCCAAGGTCTACGAGGTCGTCAAACGCTGCGGCTGTCTGGACCGGGTGCAGTTCTATGTCGGAACCAACAGCGACAGGGCCGCTTGGCTGGCCCGTCAGGAGCAGCCGGGAATCATCGCCCCGCACGCCAACAACGCCTCGGCGCTGGCCGCCATGTCGGCATTCGCCCCCGTCTACATGATCCAGACCTCGACGGGCTATGTCAACAGCGCATGGATTTCGTCGCTCAATGCCAAAGGGCTTTCGGTCTCGAACCTGCTCGACGACGAGGGCGCGGCCTTCCGCAACGGCAATACCGTCACAATGGACGGCTTCGTCGCCGCGGGCCTGCGCATGATCCAGTGCGACTACCCCGCCCTGATGGACGAATACCTGAGAGGCAAAGGGAAACGCTAAACCTTAAAATTTCAAAAAATCAATTTCAATGAAAAGAATACTATCATATCTGAGTATCGTGTTGCTCTCCGCATCGGTCGCATGTTCGGACAGCAGCGAGATGGACAAGGCCTACAACTCGGTCATCACCCCCGGCTTCACGTTCGGCGGAGAGGAGATCATCGCGGGCATCACTCCGGTCACCTTCACCAATACGACCACGGCGGAAGGGACGACCGTTTCCGAATACTTCTGGCACTTCGGCTTCGCCGGAGAGGGCAACTGGTCCGAGGAGGCCGCTCCCGACCCGATCGTCTACAACCGTCCGGGCGACTACACGGTCACCCTCACGGCATGGGGCGCCGACGGCAACCGCGTCACGACGACCAGAACGATCACCGTCCTTGCGGACAACGTGCTGCCGACGGCCGACTTCAGCTACTCGCCCCAGATGATCAGCATCGGCACGACCGTGACCTTTACGGACAAATCGACCGATTCCGACGGCGAAATCGTATCGCGCGAATGGCTCTTCCCCGACGGCACGACCTCGACGGACATCAACGCGACCTACACGTTCGAACAAATGGGCATGTTCAACGTCCAGCTGACCGTGACCGACGACCGCGGCGGCTCGAACAGCACCTCCAAGGCCATCAACGTCCGCGCAGGCGACGTCAACGCCTTCACGCTGCTCTGGTCCACTGCGGTAGCCTCCGCCGATGCGCTCTGCGCGGCGAGCGTCGTGGCAGCGAGCGACATGGGCTATATCTATTCGGTATCGGGCGACGGCAAAATGGTCGCGCTCAACACCGACGGCGCCAAGGTATGGGAATACGACGCCATGGCAAAAGACGGCGTATACCTCAAGAGCGAAATCTCCTATCCTTCGGTGGACACCGACGGCACGGTTTACTGGGTGGCGCACGGTTACGGCGGCTCCTCGTCGGCATCGCTCGTCTATGCGTTCGACGGCGCGACGGGTTCGGTGCTCTGGAAGAACACGACGGCCTACGCCCCGGCGGCGCGCATCGCCTTCTCGACGCCCTGCATCAGTCCGAGCATGGTCATCGTCGGCAGCCGCGGCACCAACGGCGCGATCCGCGGATTCGAGAAGGCCACCGGCAAAAACACCGCAACGGCCACCCCGGCCAACGGCGGCGGCACCTCCGGCACGATCGCGCTCAAGAACGGCGTGGTGATCTTCACCAACACAGCCCAGTACGGCTACGGCATCATGGTTCCCGACGCATCGTTCGTCTGGTCGCCGGTTCCGACCTCCGACACGTTCGCTCCCAACAAGATTCTCTCGGCCGGCCGCTGCCAGCCCTGCGTCGATGCCGACAACTGCGTCTACCTTCCCGGCATCGCCGAAGGATCGGGCACTTGGAACCTCGCGAGCTTCGACTGCACGAACCTCACCGCATCGTCGAAGAAGACCCCGAAATGGAGCGTGAACCTGCCCGACGGATTCCAGCAGACGGGCGCATCGCTCAGCGCCGACGGCACGACGCTCTACATCGTCGCCGACAAGGCCACCCCCTCGGTGGTCTACGCGCTGAACACCTCGAACGGTTCGACCCGCTGGTCGTACACGCTCGACGCGGCAAGCAACAGCATCCCGGCCGTCGATAATCTCGGCCAGATCCACCTCTGCACCAAGACGGGCGATTACGTCGTGCTGAGCGCCGAGGGCGAACTCCGCTACAAGGAGCATCTGGCCGACTCGGTGGACGGCTCGCCGACGATCTCCGAATGGGGCTACTCCTACTTCCTCGGCAAGGACTCGGCGGCAGGTGCGCTCAAGGTTTACTCCGTAGCGCTGCCCGGCGTCACCTCGCCCGCAGCTTCGGCGTGGTCACAGTACGGACAGAACGCACGTCACAGCAACTACCAGAAATAACCGAATGTAGAATTCCGGAGGGGCGGCGGTCCGCAGGGCCGCCCCGCCTTCCGGGAAATATAAGGAACCTGAACATGAAAAAAACAATAATTCTCGCGATGTTCGCGGCGCTCTGCACCCTGACAGCCGGATGCGCCGACGATTTCAAAACGGTACTCAACGACAAGTATTACGAGGACGACACGCCCTCCCGCGAACCCGACATCACCGAGCAGACGCTCACGCTCGGCAGCTACAACCTCTGGATTTCGGGCAAGGGCACGGGCGACTACCTGTGGACCAACCGCCGCACGGTGCTAGCGCAGTCGATCGTCAAAAACAAATGGGACATCTTCGGCTTCCAAGAGGCCAACGGAACGATCCAGAACGAGCTGCCGACACTCGTCGGGCAGCAGGGCGGCAAATACGAATGGTGGTTCGTGGGCCGCGACTCGCAGGACGGCGTCAGCGGCGAAGCGCTGGGCATCGCCTACAACCCCGAACGTTTCGAGCTGACCGACAAGCACTTCTTCTGGATTTCGCCCACGCCCGACGAAATGAGCTACGGCTGGGACGAGCTGGGCTATCACCGCATCGCCGCCTGCGCCATGGTGACCGACAAACTGTATAACAAGCAGTTCTTCATGATGGTCACCCACGCCCCGCTGGGCGCCACGGCGCGCGCCGAGGGCGCCAAACTGCTGATCGAGCGCGAAAAGATGTACAACCCCGACGGCATCCCCTCGATTCTGGTCGGCGACATGAACGCCACCATGGACGACGCCTCGTCGAAGACGCTCCGCACCCATTGGAACGACTCGTTTCTCACGGTGGAATCGGATTTCATCAGCGGTCCCGTCGGCACGTTCAACGGCCACAAAATCACAGCCGACCTCACGCAGGCCACGGCGCGCATCGACTACATCTACTCGCGCGGCGACGTGGAGCTAAAATCCTACAAGGTGGACAACACCGTTTACGGCAACATCTACCCTTCGGACCACTGCCCCCTGACGATTCAGTTCGACACCGACTACGAGAAACCCGCACCCGACGTGGTCGAGGGTTCCGGAACGGCCGCGGACCCGTGGCAGCTCAACTCCGTGAGCGACTGGAACACGGTCGCCGCGTCGATCAACCGGCAGGCCGAAGACGCCGTCTACACATCGTCGGCCTACTACCGCCTCACGGCCGATATCGACTTCGACAACAAGAACCTCACGCCGATCGGCTTTGCGGCCGACAACACGATCTATTTCGAGGGCGAATTCGACGGTGCGGGGCATAAGCTCCTCAACGTGAAGCTCGTCGCTCCGGGCAAATCCTGCGGCGTATTCGGCGCCAACAAAGGCACGATCCGCGATCTGGCCGTCGAAGGCGCGCTTTCGACCGAATTCGAGATCGCGGGCGGCATCGTCGGCATAAACGCCGGCGTCATCGACGGGGCGACCTTCAAGGGCGACATCACGGGCGGCGAAGGCGCCAAGACCATCGGCGGCATCGCAGGCCAGAACAAGGGTACGCTGGTCAACTGCGCCAACCTCGGCGGCACGATGAAGACCGACGCCCCGAAAGACCCCAACATGGGCGGCATCGTCGGACAGATCGCCAAAGGCGGCGACGGGCTGGGCCGCTATGTCATCAACTGCTACAGCCGGGTGGACAGACTCGAAGCGAAACACAACGACGTCGGCGGCATCGCCGGCATCGTCAGCGACGACAGCTTCGTCATCAACTGCTACTCGACCGTGGAAAAGATCACAGCCAACAGCTCCTACGCATCGGTGGTGGGTTACAGCAAGAAAGGCAACCTGCAGAACATCTACGGCAACTCGGCATGTCCGTCCAAGTCTGCGGCGAACTCCGCCGTCGGCAGCGACAAGGCGGCCGGAACGGTCTGGAAAAAGACGACCTTCGCCCTGCTCTCGCTCGACGAGATGAAGTCGGGCGCCGTCACCGTACCTTCGAGCGGCGAGTCGTGCGCAAACTTCGCCGCAGCGCTCAACGCCGGCGCGGCGCTCTTCAACAACACTCCGGCGGAAACGCTGCCGGGCAAGCCCGACGTCGTCCTGCGCAAGTGGACGGCATCGGAGAGCTATCCCGTACTGGAAAAATAACTCTTCAGGAGAACCGGAACTTTCCGGTTCTCCCTTTTTAAACCGAACGAAATGAAACGTTACCTACTCATCCTCTGCGCAACAGCCGGTCTGTACGCCTGTTCGCAGCCGGCGGCCGAAACGACGGACAAAGCCCGGTTCGTCCGCGCGGAACTCCACAACCCCTCCTCACGGTACGTCGTGGTGGTCTCGCACCGCGGAGACTGGCGCAACTGGCCCGAAAACTCCATCCCGGCGATCGAATCGGTGATCGGCATGGGGGTAGACATCATGGAACTGGACCTCAAGCTCACCAAGGACAGCGTGCTGGTCCTGTGCCACGACAAGACGATCGACCGCACGACTAACGGCCGCGGCCGCGTCTGCGACATCACCTACGACTCGATCCGGCGCTGCGTGCTGAAAACCGGCCACGGCGTGAAGACCTCGCTCAAAATGCCGACCCTGCGCGAAGCGCTCGCCGTCTGCAAGGACCGCATCGCGGTGAATATCGACCAAGGCTATGAATATTACGACCTCGCGCTCGCCATCACCGAGGAGCTGGGCGTCACGGATCAGGTGCTCATCAAAGGCAAACGTCCGGTGGAGACCGTCTCTGCAAAATTCGCGGAATACGGACACAACATGATGTACATGCCGATCATCGACATCCTCAAGCCGCAGGGCAGGGAGCTTTTCGAGGAATATGCCTCGAAGGGCGTCGTCCCGCTGGCTTACGAAGTGTGCTGGGACGACTATACGCCCCAAGTCGAAGCTTGCATGCGGCAGGTCGTCGCAAGCGGTTCGAAACTGTGGGTCAATTCGCTCTGGGACTCGCTCTGCGGCGGTCTGAGCGACGACAAGGCCTTCACCGAATCGCCGGACGAGGTGTACGGCCGCCTGCTGGACATGGGCGCTTCGATCATCCAGACCGACCGGCCCGAACTGCTGATCCGCTACCTCGAAGCGCAGGGACGGCGCAAATAACCGAGCGACATGAACAAATTACTGATCTGCATGGCCGTCGCATGCGTGACGGCCTTCAACGCCGCGGCGCAGAGTTTCTCGGCCGCGACCTACAACATCCGCCAGCTCAACGCCAAGGACACGGCCGAGGGCAACGGCTGGGAGCGGCGTCTCCCGGTGATCTCGTCGCTGATCCGGTTCCACGACTTCGACATCTTCGGGGCGCAGGAGGTCTTCCACAGCCAGCTGCAGGGCATGCTCGCGGCGCTGCCCGGCTACGATTACGTCGGCGTCGGACGCGACGACGGGGCCGCGGGCGGCGAATACTCCGCGATCTTCTACAAGCGCAGCCGCTTCCGACTGCTCGATTCGGGCCATTTCTGGCTCTCCGAAGACCCCTCGAAGCCCGGCAAGGGCTGGGACGCCAAATACGTCCGCATCTGCACATGGGGCCGGTTCTATGACAGACAGAGCCGTCAGCGGTTCTGGTTCTTCACCACCCACACCGACCACCGCGGCGAACAGGCTCAGGCCGAGAGCTGCCGCCTGATACTGGCGAAGATCGAAGAGTTGTGCCGCGGCGAGCGGGTCATCCTCACGGGCGACTTCAACGTGGGCGAGACGAGCCGGAGCTATGCGATCCTGCGCGACTCCGGCATCCTGTCCGACACCTACGATACGGCCGAAATCCGCTATGCCGAAACGGGCACCGAAAACTGGTTCGACCCCGACATCAAGACCTTCCGCCGCATCGACTACCTCTTCGTAACGCCGGGCTTCCGGGTGCTCCGCTACGGAATCCTGACCGACACCTACCGTTCGGAAAACCCGGACGGCGGGGAGCGGAAATTCCGGGCCCGGACTCCGTCGGACCACTTCCCCGTGCAGGTCGAACTGGAATTCACGAAGCGGTAACATTCCGATTAACCTGATAACGCAACCAACCTGCTTATGTCAATACTCTCATTTTTCAGAAAAAGCGCACCGGCGCCGCGCCTGCCGAAGGACGACGACGCCATGATGCGTCTCTACAAAAAACTCCGCTGGCAGAGCTTCATCGCCGGCACCGTCGGCTACAGTCTCTATTACGTCTGCCGCACGAGTCTCAACGTGGTGAAAAAGCCCATCCTCGAAAGCGGGGCGCTGGACGCCACGCAGCTGGGCGTCATCGGTTCGGCGCTGCTGTTCGCCTACGCCATCGGCAAATTCGTCAACGGATTTCTCTCCGACCACAGCAACATCAAACGCTTCATGGCCGCGGGTCTTGCGGTATCGGCGGTCGCCAACCTGCTGGTCGGTCTCCTCGGCTTCGCCAACGGAGGCGGCATCGTCGGCAACATGGTGCTGTTCGTCGCCTTCGCCGTCATGTGGGGCGTCAACGGCTGGAGCCAGTCGATGGGCGCGCCCCCGGCCATCATCGCCCTCTCGCGGTGGTACCCGCTCAGCAAGCGGGGCACCTACTACGGATTCTTCAGCGCCAGCCACAACCTCGGCGAATTCCTGTCGTTCCTGTTCGTCGGCGCGGTCGTCGGCTTCTTCGGCTGGCAATGGGGATTCGTAGGCTCGTCGGTCGCCGGCGTGCTCGGCGTACTGACGATCGTACTGCTGATGCACGACACCCCCGAATCGAAGGGGCTGCCCCCGATCGAGGAGCTGACCGGCGAAGAGACTCCCGGCACGCCCCGCGACCACGGCAAAACTTCCGACCTGCAGCGCTCCGTGATCCGCAATCCGCTGGTCTGGGTGCTGGCGCTCTCCAGTGCGTTCATGTATATCAGCCGCTATGCGATCAACGGCTGGGGCGTGCTTTTCCTGCAGGAGATCAAAGGCTATACGCTGGCCGCGGCCACGCAGGTCATTTCGGTCAATGCGCTCTGCGGCATCGTGGGCACGGTCTTTTCGGGCTGGCTCTCCGACGCCTTCTTCCACGGGCGGCGCAACGTGCTGGCCTTCGGCTTCGGCGTGCTGAACACCGTCGCGCTCTGCCTGTTCCTCTACTCCGGCGACGGGCTGGTCGTCAATATCCTCAGCATGATTCTGTTCGGCGTGGCGATCGGCGTGCTGATCTGTTTTCTGGGCGGCCTGATGGCCATCGACATCGTACCGCGCGAAGCGACGGGCGCCGCGCTGGGAATCGTCGGCATGGCGAGCTACGTCGGCGCCGGCCTGCAGGACATCGTCAGCGGCTGGCTCATCAACTCCGGCAAAACGGAGCTGGACGGCGTGACGAGCTACAATTTCGACTCGGCGATCGTCTTCTGGATCGCCGCGTCGGCCGTATCGTTCATTCTGGCGCTCTTCGTCGCCAAACGCTCGCACCGGTAAGCCGCAGACAACTCATCCTCCGAATCAGGCTGCAAGAGATCCCTTGCAGCCTGATTTTTTACCCCCCCCCGGTCCCCTTTTCCGCACTTTCGCCGGCATAGGGCCGATCGCTCAATTTATAAATTCTATGCGTTGATTTTTAGAAACATCCGGTTCGTTGAATTTATTTGCACGTAAGAAATCCGCGCTGTTTCTTTGCTTTCGGAACAGAAAAACAGCTCCATTTTTCAGTCAAACTAAAAACGCAACAAAGATGAAGAAAATCATTATCGTACTGCTTGCAGCAGCTGCAAGCTTTACGGCGGCCGACAAAGCTTCGGCGCAGGAGAAAGGTTTGTGGATCGGCGGCAAGCTGGGTTACTGGCACGACAAAACGGAAGGCGTCACAACCGATTCGTTCTCAATCGCTCCCGAAGCGGGCTACGATTTCAACAAGAGATGGTCGGTGGGCGTGGCGCTCGGTTACGAGTACCTGAAAGTAAAGGACGGCGGCAGCGCCAACGTCTTCACGGCGTCGCCCTATGCCCGTTACAAATATTATAACAAGGGGATTCTGTCGCTCTTCCTCGACGGCGGCGTAGGCTTCGCCTGCTGCGATCACGAGGGCTTTCAGGCCGGTATTACACCGGGACTGAGCGTGAAGATCAACGAGCACTTCAGCTTCCTGACGCAGGTCGGCTTCCTCGGCTACCGCAAGGACTACTTCAACGGCGGCAGCGGCGAGGCCTTCGGCCTGAAACTCTCCTCGTCCGATCTGAAATTCGGATTCTACTACAAATTCTAACCGACAACGAGGATATTCACGCCGCGCCGGTCCCGCTGGCGCGGCGTTTTTTTGACAACAAAAATCCGCTGCACATACGCGCATGCCCATCGGACCTCGGCCGTCGGTTCACCGTGCGGTCTACCCGTTCCACGCAAACCTCATGGAAAGCCCCTCCGCCGAGGGCATGAAAAAAGACAGCCGCACTCCTGCAACTGTCTGATTTTCATTGGTGGGAACAAGCGGATTTGAACCGCTGACCTCCTGCTTGTCGAGCAGGCGCTCTAAACCAACTGAGCTATGCTCCCAGAATTTTTCCGCATAAAAAAACCATCCTCTTGGATGGTTTCAACTTAGTGGGAGCTGAGGGATTCGAACCCCCGACCCTCTGCTTGTAAGGCAGACGCTCTGAACCAGCTGAGCTAAGCTCCCCTTTTGCTGAATTGCGAGTGCAAATGTATGACAAATAAATCATTCCTGCAAGTCCTCCATTCATTTTGGGAAATCTTTTTTCGCTGGCGGTTCGTTCGGTTTACACGCTGGTTTACACATTTGCATAAAGCCAATGCTGGTTAAACAATAGTGAATTAATTGACAATCTTATATTTGAACAAAATCGGACCAACTTGTGCAGGGGGTCTTAAAATAGACCATCCTGCAAAGTCGGTCCTAATTTTGAGGTCAAAGGAAAACCGCATTTTTTTCGGCCTGCCCTTAACCTTTTAAGATATATAGTATATATAACTCCATTTTTTGTGGAGTAATATTCTTTACCTCTAATACGTGCGTCTGTTCCGTTACTACCGTACGGTTCCTGCCGCTACTTTGCAAACTGCATCAGATAGTTTTCGCAGAATCCCGCTAACGGAAATTTCACTACCTCGTTCCGTCCGTCGGGTGTGGTGTATTGGAATAGGATTGTATCGGCTTTCACGTGGTAGTCGAACAAATTCACCTTTTCGCCCGTTCCCTCGATTTGTGCCTCGTTAGCCGTCATTGTGCCGATTATTCCGTCCATTTCGTTAAGTTCGCATTTTCATCCGAATATGTATTGTCGGTTCTTTGTTAGGACAATTTCGACGGGCTTTGTTATGTCTGCCATATTAGGGGCAAACATGTAGATAAATGTTTCGGGAAATATTTCGTCTTTGGGTTTTCCTACAAGCAGGACTATTCCCTCCAAGATAAATATACAACTTAACTATCTTATAATTAAATATATAGTCTAATAAGTATTATCTTGGGTAACAATACAATAACAAACTAATATTATATACTCACTCGCAAATCCATTTCGTTTTTATGACGATTACAACATGTTAAAAAATTACCAACAGGAATTTAAGTGATAAATATTCATTATCTTTGGAGCAAAAATTATAAAGATGGGAGATATAAATCGTTTAAAGTTGGTTCTTGTAGAGCAAAAACGCACAAGCAAATGGTTGGCAGAACAACTGGGTGTTAACCCTTCAACTGTTTCAAAGTGGTGTACTAATACATCTCAACCACCTTTGGAAACGCTTATCCAAATAGCACAACATTTGGGAGTAACAATTCAAGATTTATTGCGAGATACAGTGCAAACGCAAGGAGTAAAAAGGAAATTATAATGGCAAAACTAAAATTCATAGACTTGTTCGCCGGATTAGGCGGATTTCATTTAGCCTTAGAGAAATTGGGTTGCGAATGTGTTTTTGCTAGCGAGATTCAACCAGAACTTCAGTCTTTATACGAACGAAATTTTGGCATGAAATGCAGTGGCGACATCAATGAAATAGATATAACAAAAGATATCCCAGACCACGATATCCTTTGCGCTGGTTTTCCCTGTCAACCTTTCTCGCAAGCAGGGAAGCAACAAGGATTTGATGACCAAAAAAGAAGAGGAAACCTTTTCTATAAAATATGGGAAATATTGGAATGCAAAAAACCAGAATTTGTGTTTCTTGAAAATGTACCAAATTTGAAGTCTCACGACAACAAAAATACATATAAAGTGATTTATAGCACGTTGTCACAACTTTATGATATTCAAGATGACATTATTTCTCCGCATTATTTTGGTATTCCACAGCATAGGACAAGAATATACATAGTTGGCAGGCTTAAATCAAAAGGAGGATTAGTAGGATTTAATTTCCCAGAACATACGGAGAGGCCGGAATGCAATATCAATGATATCCTTGTTCCTGACGATTCAGACTATATGTCTTTGCGCCAAATAACTAAAGATCATATGGCTGCATGGCAGAAGTTCTTAGATTTACTCAATGAGAATAAATGTCAACTTCCAACATTTCCTATATGGGCAATGGAATTTGGTGCCACATACAACTATGAGGGTGCGGCACCTTATTATCAACAAAACCAACAACTAAGAGGAAAGAAAGGTAAATTTGGAGAAGAAATTACCGGAAACTCAAAGGATGATTATTTGCTAAAATTACCTGTTTATGCACAAGGTAAACCCAAAGGAAAAGCAAGACAGTTCCCTGATTGGAAGAAAATGTTTATTAGGTTGAATCGTAAATTTTATCAAGAGAATAAATCTTGGATTGATGAATGGATAGCAGATATTCGAAAGCCAGGTTTTGAGAATAGTCATCAAAAGTTTGAATGGAATTGTGGAGCCGAGGAACACCCTAATCTATACACAAAGATTGTGCAATTCCGGCCATCCGGGATAAGAGTAAAACGGCCTACATATTCTCCAGCACTTGTACTTACTACGACCCAAATTCCAATTATCCCTTGGATTGTCACTCCCAATGGAGAACAAGGTCGATATATGACAAGAAAAGAAGGTGCACGACTCCAGTGTATGGGTGATTTAAAAGAATATCCTGATACGATTGCCAGTGCTTTTAAAGCTTTCGGGAATGCTGTAAATGTGGAAGTCGTGAAACGTATTGCAGAAAACTTGATTCGCTTATCATGAAACAAATAGAAAGAGTTTCCATCGCGTTGAAACCGAATGTATACAATACATTTAGGAATCTTAACAACACAGTCTCAAATACGCTAGGAGAATATGTAGACAATGCCGTCCAAAGTTTTATCGACCACAAAAAAGAGTTATTAGAAACTGATGGCAGTAACTATAAATTAAAGGTACATATAACTATAGATTGGACAAATAGAAGCATTTCTATTTGTGACAATGCTGCAGGAATAGACGCCCAAAATTATGAGAGGGCCTTTGAACCTGCACATATACCTCTGGATGACACAGGGCTAAATGAGTTTGGAATGGGAATGAAAACAGCTTCTGTATGGCTTTCGAACAAGTGGAGCGTTCGTACAAAAGCTCTTGGAGAGATGGTTGAAAGATTCACAGAATTTGATTTGGGAAAAGTCACTGCAGAAGAAAGAGAGGAACTTGTTGTAATAGAGCAGCCCAAAATGAAAGATTCTCATTATACTGAAATAATTTTAACAGACTTATCCGAGAATGCGCCAAAACCAATGCAGATGGATAAAATCAAGAGGCATCTGTCAAGCATTTACCGTAATTTTTTACGCAGTGGCGAAGTGGAGATATTTGTCAACGAGACTCTGTTGGAAGCACCTAATTATAATATACTAAAAGCACCTTTTTACAAGACACCAGATGGAGAAAATATCCTCTGGAAAAAAGAAATCGATTTTGAAATAGATGGTTATAAAGCAAAAGGATTCATTGCTATTTTAGATAAGATTCAAAATGGAGCAAATGGATTAGTACTAATGCGGCGTGGTAGAGTAATTGTTGGAGGTGGAGATGAACGATATTTTCCTTCAGTACTTTTTGGACAATCTGGTAGTTTTAGATATAGGAGGCTCTTTGGAGAGTTAGAGCTAGAAGGTTTTGAAGTTTCTTTCAATAAAAATGGTTTCAGAGAGGAAGAAGACTTATATATGCTCATGGAAGGCATTAGAGATGAACTAAAAGCAGATGAACCAAGCCTCCTTAGTCAAACTGACAACTATAGACAGAGAGGGAAAGAGCATTATGAAAAGATATCCAAGACCATAAAAAAAGATTTGGAAAAAAAGTCAAAGCCGAAACAACTTTCGAGACAAGTTAGTGCTGTAGAAAGCAATGTAAACAATACTCAGTATATCCAAAAAAATGAAGAAAAGATCATAAAGGCAGAAGCTCTTGATAGTTGTAGTGAAACATTCCAATATAATGGAAAAAACTATATCCTAAAAATAGAACTTGTGACAGAAACCGAGGCCGATTCTTTATATTCTGTTGTTATGAATCCCGATGAAGAAAACACAGAATCCGAAGCTGCGCCTATAGTATGTAAAATAAATCTCGCCCATCCTTTCTTTACTCGCTTTGATCAGTTTAAAAAGGGGCAAGACTATACGCCAATAGTCACTATTTTTAAGGCATTAACACTGGCTGAGATTATGGCACCAGACAGAGGAACGAAATATGCTTCCAATGTCAGAATCTTATTTAACCAAGGTATATTACAGATGTAATGGAAATAGAAATTTTACAAAATAAAAAAGAAGGTTTTACTCCAATTATTGGAGAAATGACCATTGACTTGCTATCGAGATTAAAAGCTAAAGTAGATAGTGAAGGGATTGACGTGCTTCAAAAAGAAACAATAGATATATTATCCAAGTGTACAAATCCTAATAAACGAGAAAGTCAATCTATAACAAATCTAGTGGTCGGATATGTTCAAAGTGGTAAAACGATGTCATTTACGACACTGTCTGCACTTGCACATGACAACGGCTATAGGATTATTATATATTTTGCAGGGACAAAGAATAATCTTCTTTCTCAAACAACAAAACGATTAAGGACTGATTTAATCAATGGCAGTGTAAATGCCAAACACTATAAGTTGTTTGAGAATCCTACAAAAGATGACTCGCAACGTATTCGCAATGCTCTTTCCATGAGCACTAAGCCTACGATTTTGATAACTGTTCTAAAACATCACAAGTACATTACTGAACTGGCGACAATGTTTAATAATATTCAATTAAAGAACACAATTGCTAAATCTGGGGTTCTTATCATTGATGATGAAGCAGACCAAGCCAGTTTAAATGGCTACGCCTATAAAAACAGCAAATCAGAGGAGTGGGAAGATGATGAATATACAACGACTTACAGTAGTATTCTGAAACTCCGTAGCGCATTGGAAAATCACTCCTATGTGCAATACACGGCAACACCTCAAGGTCCACTACTAATAAGTATCATGGATTTGCTTTCACCTAAAAATCACACAGTATTAACACCAGGGAAAGGATATACAGGTGGTAAAACCTTTTTTGTAGATGAGCCAGGCTTGATAATAACCATAAAGCAGGATCAAGTATACCATTCAAAACACAATGACTTGACAAACTGTCCGGACTCTTTGATAAATGCATTGCAACTTCATATTATGGGCGTGGCAATCATTGTATATATCAAACAGAAAGAATCATTCTTGTCTATGATGGTACATGCAGACAGAGAACAAGATGCAAGTCAAAAATTTTATGGATGGATAAAAAACTTGATAGATGCTTGGGCAAATATGTTGGCATATGGAGAATCAGATCCGGCTTATCAGGAACTCCGAAGTTCATTTCATGAAAATTATGTAGAAGCTATTCGTTTGTATGAAAAATACAATGAACCATATCCATCTTTTGAAGAAATATGGCATTATGTTTATGATATCATTCTTGATACGAACATTGAGCTTGTAATTAGTAGAAATAAAAGACAAGGAGAAAACAAGGAAATAGATTGGTCTGGGAGTTGTTCTCACATATTGGTTGGCGCAGATATGTTGAACCGTGGCTTTACGGTTGAACACCTTGCTGTTACATATATGCCTCGCTATAGTGTAGGAAAATCTACTGCAGATACGATTCAGCAAAGATGCCGTTTCTTTGGTTACAAAAAGAATTATCTTTGGTCGTGTCGTGTTTTCTTGCCTTATGAAGTTATCATTGAGTATAGAGAATATGTTGAACATGAGGAGGAAATGCGTAATTGGTTGCTTGAGAACAAGAGTCTTGAAGATGTAGAAAGACTACTTTTAATATCTAATAGGCTGAACGCAACAAGAAAGAATATTCTTTCAAAAGATACCGTAACTACGAAGTTGTCAGGTTGGCGTAAAATGAATGCTTTTCAGGCTATCCCTGAAAATATTTCGTTCGTTGAAAGTTTTCTTACTTCCCATCAAGAATGGAAACTTTTTAAAGATTACGGAACAGAAGATAGAAACCATGCATATATAAAAGTACCTATTCAGGAATTTATTGAATTCTTGACAGAGTTTAAATTTCAGAATATGCCAGATGCTGCACGAAAACAAGCAACACTAAGATATGTCAAATATTTGAGTACCAAAACTAATACACCTTTGACACATGGATATATAATACATATGGCATATGCAAGTAGAGAAGCTCGTTTACGTGCATTCAATGAGGACACGCAACGCCTTGTAAATTTGCATTCGGGGCGTTCAACGACATCAAGTTCCGTATATCCAGGAGATGCTGCGATTAAATTTGAAGATTCATTAACCATACAGATTCACAAAGTAAAACTCAAATGTGACTCTGTTATTTGGTCTGGCAGAGAAGCATATACATTAGCGATTTATTATCCAGAAGATTTTGCTATTAACTATGTTGAAACAGAAGGTTAAATGATGAGAAAATCAATATATCAACAATATAAAAAACTGATGGGCAGCCATTCTCAATCTGCCAACTGCTATACAGTGATAAATGTGCCATTCTCTAAGACACATAAACTTGGTGTTGGAATCGATGATCGTCCTATGTTCTTTATAAGAAGTTCAATTACAGATAATGCACCCAATATTAACCTCGAACTTATCACTGTTCAGTTCAATGAATTATGTCGGCTTAAAAAAGATACTGAATCAAAATTTGTAAATGAAAACTATTATACAGTTATCACGCTAAAATCAAAACAGATAGATTATATAGAGTATTTTTTAGATGTCGTGTGTATTGTCCTTGAAAAGCTTGGCGATTTCCCAAGCCAACAGGATTTATTAAATGAAATTCAGAAACTTGTAGAACTTTTTAGGCGTTTTTCGAGACCTCCGATAAAAACTATACAAGGATTATGGGCAGAGTTATTCGTTATAGAGCACTCATCTAACCCAAGCTACCTTGTAAAGTCATGGCATACGACTACCTCAGATATTTTTGACTTTAATGATGGGACAGACAAACTGGAAGTGAAAAGTACTTCTCGTATTAATAGGGTACACAGATTCTCGCATAATCAACTAACACCAAATGAAAGTTCGATTGTTGTAATAGCGTCATTATGTGTACAACAATCTGGAGTTGGAAAAACGGTTTTGGATTTAATGGATGCTATTGAACCAAACTTAGAGAATGCAGAACTTCGTTTTCAACTTGCTGATATGATTTCAAAAACACTAGGGTCGGATTTCGAAAAAGCCTGCGAGTATTGTTTTGATTACGCATTAGCATGTGACACATATCAAAAATATAATTGCAAGGATATTCCGTCTCTTGACAATAGCTCAATACCAGCAGAAATTTCTGATATTCATTATGACTGTGATTTGTCAAAAGTCACTCCACTTGGTGTACCATCTGAAATTTTTCCCAATAGCAAACTGATAAAAAGTCTATAAGATATGAGAACGGAAAAAGTCTTACCTGAAACATTGCTGCAACTTATGTTAAATGTACTTGAGACAGCACCTGATTTCATTTACAAAAAAGGGATACAACCTTTCTTGATGGAAATTGGAGGAAAAGATTACTATGTTTATGTAAAGAATTTATCATCGGCTTATTTCAAAACAAGACCAGATACTACAAGGGCACAATTACCTGTAAAGGAAGATTTTGATGAGATAAAACATTCTATCATCCCATTTGTGTTTTTAGGTTATGATAGAATTAATGATGTACTTGTTTGCTGGAATCATCATATTGCGAAACAACGTTTGAACGAGAGGAAAAGTGTTTCTTTTTATTCTCGTAGTTTCTTTCAAGAAGAGGTCGTTTCAGGGGAATTTCTAAAGAAGAATCTCAAAAATGGAGACACACCTGTTCTTTTTAAAAGGAAAGATATTGTGTCATTTTTTCGTAATATTGATTCCTTTTTCGGGAAACCAACAAACGATTCCACATCAAGATATGGCATTCCAAGCAATGGCAAGATTCTGAAGATAACGGATAATGGTCTTTTAAAAAAGTTACGACCACTTCTTGATACAGAAACTCCGCATACTTTAGAAGCGATAAAAATTACGCAGCAATATTATGGAAATTTACCAGAAATGAAGTTTAGAGATTGGGCTAATCTTATTAAGACGGTAAAATTTGAAAATGAATCAGATGGTAGTTCTATATGCTCCAATTTATAGCAACTACAATGGCAATTTCTATGCTTTCCATATATTACCATATTTTGAAGTTCTTTCATTTTAACCAAGCCCATATGCCTACAGCTAAGCAGAAAATGAACTGTATAATTACAAAAAAAGTAAACCAATATGTAGAGAGCCAAATTCCTTCATTGCTTTGGAGGTGTTTGGCCATTTTAACGCTGTGCTTCTCCAACAGTTCTTTTTCGGCCTTGATGTGTTGGACTGTGCATTGATGCACTTTCTCCATTTCATCGGTGCCGATTTCTGCACGGATGACGGTGTGCTGTTCCGCCTTGACAATGGCACGGTTGATGCCGTTTACGATATTGTCCGCACTGTCCTTTGCCGCAACCAAGGCATTAAAAGCTGTCCGCTCCCGTTGGACGGTATGCTTCAAACTGCCGTGTATGCCGTGCAATTCTTCTTTGAGCGCATTGACTTCTTTCAGCAGATTGCGAAGCTCGATTAGCTGGTAATTGACTTCCTGAAGCAGTCCTTCAAGTTCCTGTTTGTCCTGTTCCAACTCATCTTCGGGTGTATAATTGGCAAGCCGCTCTCGGAGAGCCGCCGTATCTGGTTGTTTCATTGCATTGCTGTTTTTTAGGTTGTCATTTGCGTTTTATTCCGCCTTTGGAATGCCTGCCGATTCTGTTTGTAGCGGCTTGTGCACATCTTCGGGCAAACTCAATCTCGTCCTCTTTCGGATCGCGTCCCCATTTCAAGTCTGACTGTGAACCGCCGCCACCGCCGCCCGATGTCACCTCATAGGGTGATGTTATCAAGGTGAAGTAAGCCATCGCCAAGTTCTGCAAGTCTTGCCAGTTGGCCAGTTCCCGGTAGTCGAACTCATCATTGAAGAAGTCAAGTACCTTGTCCGGGAGATAACGATTGTAGGTCTTGCCGTCATGCTCAAACTCCGTAGGCTGACTGTTCGGCTTATAGGTCGTGTAGTTCTCGAATATCGGATTGTTCTGCCGTATAACAGGCTGTGGCTTTTGTCGCGTACCATTGGGAACGGACGGCTTCGGTGTAGATACAACCGGTTGTTTGGTAGCCGGACGGACTTGTTGCGTCTTGTCGGAATGTAACTTTTCCCATGTCTGTTTGATACGGGATGCGGTCAGGTTGCGCCCCTTTCCAAGTTCCGATGCTTTGAACTTCGTGTTACCTTTGAGAAGTACATAGCCACGTATTACATCCTTTTTGTCCTTGCGCAAATATAGCTCATAGCCTTTGGCGGTAAGCCTTTCTTGGTAGCCGTCCCATGACCACTTGTCAAGCTCACGCAAGGCTTCCATGCAGTCAGCACTGACTTTCGGGATGTTGGTTTCATGGATGTGCTGCGCCGTAGTCCATCCCCTTTGCCGGGCTATCATTTCCGCCGCCCGTTGTGCGCGTAGGTGTATGGCGTGGTCGTTGTTGATGTTCCCTTTCTCGTCCACGCGGCTGACGATGGCATGAAGATGCGGTATTCCGCTGTTGGATTCCTCATGCAGCCATATGGAGGACTTGCTGCCCGATATGTTCGTCTGCATGGAAACCACCTTGCCGTCCTTGTCGCGGATTTCTTGAATGTCGAAAGCGGCGGCGAAGTCCTGCCACAGTTGCCGCCAATCGTCCAAAGTGAAGTTCTCGGTATGCTCCATCGCCGGGCTTATCTCCATGCGGATGACGTTGTTCTTGATATTCGGATGGTTCATCGTGGCAAACTTCATTTCCGTAAAAATGCCTGTCGCGTCCATTCCCTGCGGCATGAAGTTGTCGCATACACGGGTAATCTTTTCTGGATGTTTCTTGTTCCTCGATTCTCCCGACACATACAGCATCGCCCTTATGCCGTGGGCTACGGCCTTTGCCTTGGCTATCATGCGCCCTCCTCCTTCGCTTCTTCGTTTGTTGTTCCTGCCGGATAACTGTTGACCGTCTGCGCGGACTGCAAAAAGTCGGTGACACTGTTCGTGACATACGCCACTTTCTCGTACCAGTCAAGCATGGTCGGCTGGTGCCGGAAAAGTTTTATCTTCTCGTTGTCGGTCAATCCGTGCAGGGCGTTGGCGAAGTTCACCATGTCCGTCCTACAAGTTGCAAGCTGCCTCAATCCGTCCAGTTCCGTGTCTGAGAGCCGCTGTCTTGGCTTGTAGCCGAGTGACCTTGCACGGATGAAGTCGCTGCGTGTCATGCCGCATTGCTCCGCATTACTTTTTATTATAGATTTTTATCGGTTTGACTTAACCGATTGAAGAATAAACTTTTAGCGAATTATTTGAGAAATAGAGGTAACGATTTAGCAACTGTGCGAATTTCAGCGTTTTGCGTTGCTATGCTGTCAAATAACTCTCTTATGTGCAAAGATACGAATTTTCTCAAAAATAGAAAATGTGTATGAATGTTTTTCTTGTTTATATAGTCTCTAATTTATAATGTTAGTATTTACAACTGATTATTAATCAATAATTTACGAGCAGTAAATCGGAAATATGGTCGTAATCTTTAATCGTGTATTCTAAAGGGAGAAGATTTTAAAACAGTAAACATCAAATCTTCCTGCGACTATATACCACCTCTATTATGCCGTTGTATTTCTTGGTACGAATCATTTCCAAGTCAATTTTCTTATCGGTAGCACCAAACAGCCTTGTGCCGTTACCGAGAAGAACCGGTATAATCGCCAGATGATAAATGTCTATTTGATTGTTTGCGATGAGTTGTTGCGCCACTTCTGCACCTCCGCAAATCCACACATCTTTACCCGATTCCTGTTTCAACTCCTCTACCAGTTGGCATACATCCATATTCCTGAAACGGATATTTTCTGTGCCCTCTTCTTCACTGTGATGAGTCAATACATAGGTCATCGCTTCCCCGTAGGGCCATTGGTCGGGAGAAAGTTCGGTCACAATTTGGTCGTAGGTTCTCTTTCCCATAATGACCGTGTCCACACCACTGAAGAATGGAGTAAAGGTGTCTTCCATCTCCACGTTTTTATCTTGTCCGCTTATCCATTCAACGGAACCTTCGCTGTCAGCGATATAGCCATCCAGACTGACGGCAATATAAAGGATTACTTTTCTCATAGGTGTATTATTGTAAAAGAGGCAGCACCATTTCAAACGGTTTATTTATTGTAGGGATATTCTTGCTTTTGCTTGCTTTACCCTTTGGCTTTAAGCAATTCTTCAATCCGACCTTTCATAAACCCGGTAAGCGCGAGCGTTTCATTTTCCATTGTTTCCCATTCGTCAGACAGGTTTCCCAAATAGGCTTCCTTTGCCGTTTTCAACAGGGAAGAAAAGGTTTCCGGCAATTGGGGAATCACCCACTCCGCAGCAACATCTTTCGTTGTCACGTCTTCGGTTTCTAATGTAAACCACATGCGGGATAGCGTCAATAGCACATTTCTTTCATCTCCCTTAACATTGGAAATCAAACCGGGTAGAGAAAATTGAATAGCCTTTTGTATTTCGCGGAACGGAATCGGGAGAATAAGTTGTTTGCAATCTGCGCCCTTCAGCGTCATACTACTTTTTCTCGCCTGCCATAATAGAATCGCTATATCAGGGTCGAAACACGCCTGCGGAATCATTCCGGCTTCCATCTCTTTCCGAAGCCACTCCCCATACATATACTCGCATTTGGGCGGAAACTGCCACGGAATAATGTCTTTTTGATGGATGACAGTTATCTCCAATGGTCTTTTTTCGGCGCAACCTACGAAGCCGGAAATTTCCAATAATTGCTTGGTCAACTCCTTTTTCGTTGACAGATTCAATTCTTGTCTGGTTATTATCAATATATCTATGTCACTGTCCGGACGCAATTTATTCATTGTCGCAGAGCCATATAAATACATTCCCAATATCTGCCCCTGCAATAGGGTTTCTGCTATGGAAACGACTTGCTTCACTTGTTGTGGGATTTCATTCCGATTGTTCATTGTATTTTCCATATAGATTTGTTTCCTTTATTCTTTGATTAATACAACAGCGTCAAATGCCAGTTCCAAGGCGGTGGATACACTTGCTTTTCCCCACTTCCGTTCTTGGTATTTATGAGGATTCGAGAGCGTGTCGGCTGTAAAAAGCAACATAGCCCATATTACTTCTCTAAATTCTGCACATGCAGCCAGTGCAGAACATTCCATTTCCACTACTTGACAGCCTTCCTCTTTGCGGTATTGCACCATTTCCAGTGTTTCTCGATAAAAACCGTCTGTTGTCCATGTCTTGACTTCCAAATATGGGATTTTCTTTTGATTTAAAGCAAATTTGATTGCACTTATTCCTGCTGTTGAAATCTTTATGTCTCTGGATGGCGGAAGATAATGGTAAGAAGTTCCCTCATCTCTCAATGCAGAAACGGGTATTAAGAATCTGTTCTCCGGAATATCTTCCAATACACCGCAGGAACCGACAGAAATAATTTCTGTCACACCTCCTGCTATTAAATACTCTAAAATCTGGACAGCAGCAGCACTCCCAACCGGAGCCGGACATAAACATATCCTTTCCTGATTATGAAAGCATTCATAGATGGGATATAATTTTGTTGCACTCTCAAATTCATCTATCTGTATTCCACTGTGGGCATGTGCATACTTTTCCACTTCATCCCCCAAAAATGCAAATACGGCTTTTTTAGGGAAGTGCTTTTTCCCATTTCCCGGCTGAAAGATTGCTTTTGATGCGGTATCGTATTCCAAAATAGGATAATCGTGCTTTACTAATGCCATACTATCATCTCCAATAAAAATTTTCTTTCTCACATTTTCTGCATCTATTTTTTGCAAAGTTACTTTTTTCATTTGGCTATACATCAATAAACTCTTAGTATTTTGAGTATATTTTTTCGTGAAGCTATCTTTTATCTTCTCATCGAAAAGCCTCTCTTCTGCTGTTGGTCGTACCGCCCCTCTACCACGTTATCGACTTCCCGTCTGGCTTTGATTTGCTCCCGGTTATCCAGTTTGCCTTTCTGCGTGGCAGTAATATACAGAAAATCCCCGGCTGCACGGTGAGACTGCTTATCATCACCGAAGAGGTTAAGGACACTCTTGATGTCCGATACTTGCTCCGTATCGAAACGGGGCTTGTAATAATCCCTTGCCAGACGGATAATGCCGTGTACCGCCTTGCGGAAGATGTCGCTTGTTTTGAGCAGCAGGAAACTGAGACAGCCGATAATGTGGTTTTGCCACAAAATCCAATTTTTGAGCCTCGTGGTTTCCTCCGTATGCGCAGCCTCCTTACGGCTAAGTTCCGACAAGTTCTTGGCTTCCAGCTCCATCCGTTCACGGTGATGGTCGTTCTGCATGGTCTGTATTCGGGTTTGCAGGGCTTCGATGGCTTCCCCGTGCGTGGCTACCTCTCTGTGCAGGGCGGCGTTCTCCCGCTCCGGCGTCTTGACCTTGTTACTGCCGAAAAGAGAACCGACACTCTCGGCGATGTTGGCGGCTGCGGTCGTGGCTGCCCCTTTCAGCTTCTCGGTCTGTATCTCTTTTTTCGTCCGTCTTAGTTCCTCCTGCGCCGTTTCTTTCTGACGCTGCAAATCCACCACCTCCGCTTTGAGGCTGTCGGCGAGTTTCTTCGTTTCATTGTAATACTGCTGCGTGGACTTGTGCCGTGCTTTCGAGCCGTCTATGCCCCTTTGCAGCCCGTATTTCGCCATCGCCTCGGCGTAGGTGTCTTGGTAGGATTTCAGCCTTAGGCGTGTCATAATATCGTCGGCGCACAGCCTCACGGTGTCGGTCGGCTTCTTGCGGTATCGCTTCTTCGCCTGCTCCTCCCTTTTCCTGCGCTTGCGCTCTCCCTTGACGATGGGAACGAGCGTGACGTGTATGTGGGGCGTTTCCTCGTCCCGATGCAGGTGCGCCGCCACGATGTTCTCCTTTCCGAACGTGTCGGCGAAGTATTTCATATTGTCGGCGCACCACTCGTCCAAACGCCCCTCCCTTTCGATGCGTTCCATGTCCTCGTGCGTTCCCGACACGTTGATTCGGATTGCCCGTACTTGGTTGTTTCCGATTTTGCGTGTCAGCCCCGCTTCTTCCAGTCTTCTCCGGATAGCCGCCGAACGGTCTTTTATCCCGTCGGGGTAGGCAACGAGTTTTCGGTTCAGGTGCGTGCGTGTGGGGTCTGCGTTCTTCGGTATGATGAAACGCTCTATGTGGGCGGTCGTTCCGCTGTCGGAACCGTGCGCCTTTTCCATATGCAATACTACGAAACCCATATATATTCCTTTCTTTTTTAGCTTGTGAAACAATGATTCTTTGTATCTTCGGGGGCGGCAAAGAGCCGTCCCCGACGGGGTGTGCAGAGGGGCTTGCCCCTTGCCTTATTGGGGAATTTTCAGCGATATGGAGTATTGCGGCTCGGAAAATTCCCTAATAAGCTACGGTATTTTCTCCGTAAATACCCTGCGGTGTGCCGGCGGTCTGCCCGTGTCTTATCGGCTCGGCGGTTGAATCCGCTTTGTGTACTTGGCTGTCTGCGCTCGTTGTGCCGACTTTACCGACTATACCGAACCCCATCTTATTATTTTTCCCTTTCGGTCGATGGTGGGCGGCGGGGCGGTCGTTTCCGTTTTCAAAGGCTTCTTTGCTCGGGGCGGTCGGATGCAAGGTTTAGGGGAAGAATCTACCCGAAGCATGAGGGTGGAGATTGTTCCCCTAACGGCGTAGCCGCCCGACCTTGCAGCCGACGGAAAGCCCCGTGCTTGCTTCGCCTTTGTAAACGGGAATGACTGTTCCGCTTTCCTGCGGTCGGGAAACAGCCCCTTTCTGTCCGTGCGACGGTATGACCGTATGAATGTATGACCGTGTGACTGTATTACGGACTGATACCCCGACCGACTGACCGTTACGCCATCCATCGGCGGCTCGGCTCGGTGTCGGCAACGACAGACACGATAACCGTCGTTTTCTCTTTTCGCCCGTTCATAATCCTGTCTAATAATAGCTTGCGGACTCTCGCCGCCCCGAACGATTCGACACGGAAAGCGAGGGCGGCTATCGTTTCGAGGTCGTAAACCTCTATGCTGCTTCTGTCCGATAGACGGACAAGGCGTTTGATGCCGTACTCTTTCAATACCCCGCTCTTGCAGAGTGCCTTTATCCCTGCCCGAACCGTCGGGGTGATAACCCCGAACAGTTCGCAGATTTCCCACTCGGTCATGGCGGTTGCGCCTATGTCGGTCGGTAGGGAGATATTGCCGTATTCATCTATCATGATGATGTTCCTTTCTTCTTTCATCGGTATGCTGTTTTAAGGTGACTAAATGGCTCGGCAGATGTTCTTCTCCATCTCCTCTAACTTGTGCGACAAGGTTTCCATGTCTTGGCTTATCTTCTGGGCGGTGATTTTGGCGTATATCTGCGTGGTCTTGATGTTCGTGTGCCCCAACAGGCGGCTCACGGTTTCGATGGGTACGCCGTGCGACAGAAGTACGGTCGTGGCGTTCGTGTGGCGGGCAACATGATAGGTCAAGCGCACCTTGAAACCGCATTGTCTGCCTATCTCTTTGAGTATCTTGTTGCAACTGCCGTTGCTCGGAACGGGGAAAACATGACCGTCCCTTGCAAGTCCCTTGTATTTCTCGATGATACGCTTGGGAACGTCCAAAAGACGGATGTTCGATTCGGTGTTGGTTTTCTTCCGTCGGGTGATTATCCACAGGTTGCCGTCGAAGAATGTTTGCAGGCGGTCGGCGGTGAGGTTCTTCACGTCCGAGTACGCCAAACCCGTGAACACGGAAAAGACGAACAAGTCCCGTACGAGTTCATGGTAGGTGTTCTTCATCGGTGCGTCCATGAGCGTCTGTATCTCCTTTTGGGTAAGGTAGCCCCTATCGACGCTTTCGGGAGAGTTGATGTACCCTGCAAAGGGGTTGAACGGCAGACGCCCGTCGTTCCTCGCTATGGAAACGATGTGTTTCAGCACGATCATGTAGCCCCACACGGTATTGGTGCGGCATTTCTTCTCCGTGCGCAGGAAATACTCGAAGTCGTTGATGAATGTAAGGTTGAGTTCCTTTAGCGGAATGTCCTCACGCTTGTAGGTATGGGGCAGGAACTCCCGAATGTGGTTGCAGACCGTCCGATAACGGGTGAATGTCCCCTGCGCCCTGCTGTGCCCGACCTTCTTGGCGAACTCGGCGTTGTGCTGCTCGAACAGCTTCAGCAAGGTTTCCTGCTTGACGCCGATACCGAGATAGGCGTCTTTGAGCTTGGCGGCGGTAACATACCCGTCCGTCTGCATCAGTTCTTGGTAGCGGCGGTTTACCTCCACTCGGATTTTATCCACCGCGAGGTTGATTCTCTGCGCTTCGACGCTCTTGCCCGAAGCACGGTTGTTTTTCACGTCCCACAACCGCAGGGGAACGTCCATCTTGCAACTGAACTGTTTAATCTCTCCGTCCACCGTGAGGCGGCACATCAAAGGCAGGTTGCCGTTCGGCTTCTCGCTGCCTTTCTTCACGTAAAATAAGACCTTGAATGTACTTCGCATAACTCACTCCTTTTTTTGGTTACAAAATTAGTTTATAGTGAGTTACCGACAGCTATGCAGAATTACGCAAATCGCAGAAAAAGAACCATTTAGCAAGAAATCTGCACCCGTTACGGGGGTAATGAGGTGGTAACTGAACTTCTGCACCGTTTGGCTGTATCGTGGTTTTCTTTGGCTTTTCGCCAAGAGAAAAATATAGCGTAACGAACGCTATTTCAGCTAATTCGCTACGCTTTACTCAAATTTGCAAATCCGCTATGTGTTTATTTTAGAAAGTTCTTGGGAGGTTACTTTGGTGACAACCACCTTGTCACGCCTTACAACAGGCTTCTCCTGCCCGGATTGCTGCTTGGGAGTATCTTCTTCATGTGCCATAACTAATGTCGCTAAAATAGTCGTAAAACGGTATTTACAAAAGGGATGGTGCGAGCCTGCGAGCGGCAAGAACAACGGGCTTTCAGACCGTTGCGAGAGTGTCGGGGTTTTACTGTCCGAAGGCGGTAATACCTCGGCATATCTCGAAACTGAACGCTGACGCTTCACGCCATACCTCCCTCACGTTTGCCATTGGTAAGCCTTGTTTGTACCGGATGGCTTGCCAGATTAGGGAACAACAGGAAAGCGAGAAATCAGCCAGTCTGCCCGTTTACAGCCATTCAGAACGGTTCTATCCTTCCCCTTTGTTTGTGGATGAATGGGTTGGAAACCACGCTGCCATCCTTTGCCATCCATTGCAACAGGCATGGAAATGTCATAACTGACGCTACCCTTGAACGGCAGGTGTCTATGAGTTCCAGCCTTTCAAGTCCGTCCAACAGGCGGCGTATGCGCTTCCTGCCCATGTTCCAATGGGTTGAAAGCTGTCCTTCGGAATACTGCGCCTGACCGACTGAAAGCATAAGCGGTCGGTGGAAACCTTTGGACGTGCCGTCCGCAAGAGCCATCCTTGCCAAGAGGTCGCCAAACAAAGTGAAGTTGCCGATTTCCCTGCCGTCATCATCGGTTGTTGTTCCGTGCAGCCATTGCAATGCACCTGCGGAGAATATGAACGCAAATGTTTCAATCCCTGTCGGGCGCAAGAAATTGTATTTTTCCTTGTCCTTTGTATTTTCTTGCATCGTTTGATAAAAGTTATGGGAACGGAATATCGGAAAGTCCTATGGCCGTTTCCAGACATCCCATGCGTGAAAATTTAACTTGTCCGTTCCTGTGTTATCCGATATCCCGTTCCAGTTTGACATCAGTTTCGGTTTCCATTAGCGACAGATTGCGATTGCAGGTGCCCTCGCGCATCCTCCACAGCCTTGAAGTCGGAAGAGATTTTCATCAGCGCGACACTGATGCGGCAAAGCTGGCTTATATCCACAAATCCCTTGACCGCCTCCATCAACTTTTGGGCACGTTCTTGACGGTGTTTCATGACAGCCTCGCTGCTCGTACCATTTTCTTTGGTAAGCCCGTGATTGAGGAAACGGTTGACTGCCAGCATATCGGTTGCTTCAATCGTGCCGATGTCACCTTTTCCCGTGCCGTAGCCAACCATTCCACGGATGGAATCGGCTTCATAAGGGGTGCAGTTGCGCAAGAACTCCAAGATGGTCTGTGCCTTTGCGCTGATAACGGGTCTGCTTTCCTTCTTCTTGGATTCCTTGTTCGCGGAATCAAAAGCCGCAGTATCCTTGATACCCGGCTCCATGTTTTTAAAATTGTCCATAACGGTTGTTTTATAAAAGATTGGTAAATCATTTGTTTTTCTCATGAGCAGCCAGATAGCGTGCAGCCTCGCTGTCGATTTCCTCCTGCGACTTCACCCGTACCCGTTTCATCCAAGCGTCAAGGTCTTCCTTGGCGAAGAAGCAAAGTTTTCCTCCCGGCTTATAGTAAGGGATTGCACGGCGCATCATCATCTTGTAGAGATAACTGGGTTTCAGTCCGAGGTACCGGGCTGCTTCGGTGGTGGTCATTAAATTGCGTTCACTTTCCATATTCATTCGTTTTATAATTGTTACTTGTACCATTGGGAAACCGGAACCTGCTGTTTGTCAGCCTATAGTTTTCTTCTGTTTCCGATGCAAAGTTAAGTTTGACCCGAAGTGGCCCAATGGGGAACAAATGGGGAAAGTGTACAAAAAGGAAATGCGCCATACCGTTGTGTGTGAGCGGTATAGCGCATGGGTATAATGAAAATATATTTTGTCGAATGGGGAAACGGCGGGCAGCTATGGGGTGTTATTCAACCGTCTTGCATTTTCGATGGCCTTGTCGATGGCTTTACGGAAATTCCGGTTCTCTTCTGTCGCCCCTTTGCCGCAGACATCGCTGCGGTGTTTGTCATAGTAGGACTTGGATATGCCGCAATGCTTCAGGAACCCTTCCGCCCAAAGTCTGCCGCGTTCACGCGGCCTGATGGCCTGTGACACGGAGAACACCATGTAGCAGACACGCAGGTTTTCTTTCGGACGGACGGTAACGGGGCGTGAGGTCGGCTTCAGGTTCATGAAATTAACGAAGTCGCTTCCCGATGCAAACTCAAATTGGCAGTCATTGCATACTTCGTAGATGAACAGGCACAGGGCAAGGTTAACGGTGTCCATCCATAAGGCCGTTTCCTGCAACAGACTTGCACGGCTCATGGCTTGCCCTCCTTCATCCGGTTGATGTCAGACAGGATGCTTCCGGCGATTCCATGCAGGCGTTCCACCAGCACGTCAAGAAACATCGGCTTGAAACAATATACGCAGAAATACCTGTCGCGCTCCTGCTGCCACTCGTTATATAAATGGTCGGTTTGTGCGTGAGCCGTGTCGTACTCCGCTTTCTTGGCATCGCATTCATCGGACAGCTTCATGTATTCCTCCGAATCCAACGGCAGGAAATCCAGACGGTTGCTCAGTGCCGAATATTTGCGCCAGAGTTCAGTGGCGGCGGCTTTCGCTTCCTCATAGCGGAGTTCAAACGGTTTCAGGTATTCTTCAAAAAGGGTTTCAAAGTCCACAGCCTGCAATGGCTTCCTGTCAAGGGACAGGTATGTTCCACTCTCCGAAAAAAGGGAGGATGAAAATTTCAGAAGCTGATCCGCGTCCTTTTCCGCCAATGATTCCGCTTCTTCTACAACCGTGTTCGTCTCGCTGAAGTCCCGGTAAAACAGGGATAACAATAGGGCTTGGCCAAAAGAAAGTGAACCTTGCTCGCAAGTGGAGAGAAGCATGTTCACTTCGTGCAACCGTTGTGAAATATTTGATAGCGTACCACTCATAATCATAGAAACATTGTCATATATGCCGGAAGATACAGTATGTCTTCTTCCTTACGCATATCTTTCGTATAAATCAGATATTTGTTTTTTATCCGGACTGAAAATTTTCTGCAAAAGGCATCCAAGGAAGCATGTGCCTTATAACCGGATGATTTCACTTCGATGGGACTTACCTTGTCGGCTTCGGCTATCAGAAAATCCACTTCGTAGTTATGCTTTCCGCTTTCTGTGGGAAATGTGTAATAGTACAACTCATGTCCGGCGGCTTTCAACATCTGGGCGATGACATTCTCATAGACATACCCTAAATCCGCACTCAGTTTGTCACTAAGAAGTTTATGATAAATCGTGTTGTCGGTGAATTTCTTGTCCCAAAACGCAAGAGTGACGAACAGCCCCGTGTCGCCAGCGAACATCTTGTATTTGTCCGGGGCTTGATGCAATGCCATTCCGGCACCCGGATCATTGGCATGATAAGCCATGTTGACTACCATTGATTCCTTGATTTCTGAAATGATTTCAGCCAGTTCGGAACTACGTTTGCCATCTGTCGCGCTCCATGCCAGATACCTGTTGGCGTTACTTGTCAGTTGTGCCGGAATCTGATGGAACATCTTGGAAGCGTTGCCGGTCGGGTCTATTTTATTGAAATCATCTTCATACAATGTTATGATGGAACGTTTCACACTGTCTACCTTTTCAAGATTATTGGTGTCAAGGTAGGAAGCCACAGCCTGCGGCATACCGCCGATAAGCATATACAAGCGGAAATCACGCATCAACTTACGGTTCGTGGCATCACCCAAAGAAGTCCTGTTGTGGAAACAGCCTTGGAGCAAATTTATCGTTGCGGTATCTCCCAATGCCCACTTGAACTCTTCATAATCCATCGGATACATGTGAAGTTTGACTTCCTCGCTTGGGATAAGAATATCCTTGACGTTCTTGCGGATTGAAATCAGCGAACCTGTTTCAATATAATCATATCTTCCGTCTTTTACAAGATACTTGATGGCCTGCCTTGCTTTAGGCGCGAGTTGGACTTCATCGAAGATAATGACGGACTTGCGTTCTCTCAGTTCTATACCGTACTCCAATTGCAGCCGCATGAAAATACGGTTAAGGTCAGATACGTCATTGAACAAGTCGCGGATTTCGGAGGAACATGCGGCAAAATCCACCAATATATGGGTGTCGTATTCGTTTGTCGCAAACTCTTCAGCAACGGTGGACTTCCCGACACGCCTTGCACCCTGTATCAGCACGGCTGTTCTGCCCTCATCTGTCCGCTTCCATCGCAGAAGTTCATCGTAAATTTTCCTTTTGAATATCATAGATTGACTTTTATTGATGGCAAAGATAATATGCGCTGCACGAATCTCAAAATATATTCAGTTAAAAATAACACTAATCTCAATTTGTTTAGACGCAACGCATAAATCTCAAAATTTATATTACACAATAATACAGCAATCTCATTTTTAGATGAATCCAAGATTCTCTTGTTCTAATCTGTGGCTTCTTCCCGCTCAAACATCCTGTCCACCATATCCACCGCTTCAATCTTCTTGCTGTCGACAATTTTGGCGTAAATCTGCGTTGTGCGCACATCGGCATGACCCATCAGCTTGCAGGTGGTATAAAGGTCGGCTCCAACGGTCATCATCATCGTTCCGAAGGTATGACGGCTTGTGTGGTAGGTGATTTTCTTGTCAATGCCCGCCTTTTCCACCCATTGTTTGAGTATCTTGTTGGTTGTGGGTCGTGATGGCAGTTCTGCAAACACAAGTGTTTCATCATTATTATCAGGCTTTCGTTCAGGCAGCCACTTGACGGCATTTTGCGAGAGCGGCGTATAAATGGGCGTAGATGTCTTCTGCTGCACGGTGGCAATCATATACCTGCCGTCATTGCAAATAATATCTTTCCAGCAAAGAGTTTCCATGTCGCTCAGGCGCAGCCCGCAGTAGCATGAGAACAGGTAGGCTTGCTTGACAGTCTTGTTGCGGCATTCCGTAGCGATAAGAAGTTTCACTTCCTCAATGGTAAGGAACTGGCGTTTCGACTCCGGCTTCTTGACCCGCTCCGAAGCGGACAACAACATGAACGGATTCTCGTCCAGCCACTCTGCCCTGACTGCGGCGTTCAGGGCTATGGAGAGTTGGGAAATGTAAGACACGACAGTTCCCTGTTCAAGCGGTTTACCATGCCTGCCTGTATAAGTGTGCTGGATCCAGTCAATGAAGCCGAGTACCCATTTCTTGTCAATGTCACCCATCCTTGTGCTTTTGCCATATTGGTTGATGATTTTTATGATGCTTCCCAGTTTCTCGACACGCTTGATTCCTTTGCGCTCCTGAATGGCATAGAATTTTTCCAGCCAGTCCGCCAGCGTGAGTTTCTGCCACGCTGATTTGCTCTTGATTCCGGCTTTGGAGTTTGTAATCTCGATGATACGTTGAGACTTGATGGCCTCGACTGCTTCACGGGTGGCGCGGTTCTGCTCCCTGACCCTTGCGTTTACTTCCGGCAAGTGGTACATTTTCAGAAACTCATAACTCCGTTTGCCGTTGACATAGATGTCAAGGTAGTACGATTCAGATCCGTCAGCAAGTTTCTTGGTGCGCACTCTTACAGGCTCTTTCAGTTTGCTTGATTTCTTGTTTGCTGTCATATCTAAAATGCTTTATCTATCAATGAAACCGCTTCCTCTTTTTTCTTGTCTATGATTTTGGCGTAGATTTGTGTGGGACGTACATCGGCATGTCCCATCATCTTGCTTGCGGTATAAAGGTCAACCCCTGCGGTTATCAGCATCGTGCCATAGGTATGGCGGCTCAGGTGGAAATGAAGATGTTTGCCCAGTCCGGCCTGTTCCGCCCATTTCTGTAAATGCTTCCGTAGGACGCTATGTGACGGAAGCGAGAATACGGAAGACTCCGGTTCTCTGCGCTCAGGAAGCCACGACAATGCTTTGGCAGGAAGCGGAAGCGATATGGGTTTGGAGTTTTTTTGCATTACTACCGATACAAAGTGCCGTCCGCCGTTGACCGATATGTCTTTCCAGCACAAATTCGTAACGTCACCTACACGCAACCCGCAATAGCAGGCAAACAGGAATGCCATGCGTATATTCTCCTTTACATAAGGGGTATTCTCCAGCTTGCGGACTTCATCAAGGGTCAGAAACTCACGTTTGCTCTCCGGTCTCGCTATCTTTTCTTGGAAACTCAACAACTTCCAGGGATTGTTCTTTATATATCCTCTCTGCCATGCCGCAGACAGGATGATGCCGAGAATCCAGAAACAGGAACAGGCTGTGGCTTGGGCAAGCGGCTTTCCCTGCGGAGTGAGAGGCTCGGATTTCAGCCACTCGGCATAATCGGTACAGAATTTCTTGTCCATGTCACAAAGCCTTGCACCGGGATAGAACTTCTCGAACTTGGTACGTGATGCCCTTAAATGCCGATATGAAGGCTGCCTCCGTTGCTTGTATTCCTCCATCAGCAAGTCTATAAAATCGGACAGCGGCATTTTGGATTTGTCTTTGGCCGCTTCCTCCCGCGCCTTGTCATCAACCATGTCTTCGGTCTTGGCGAGAATAATCTCCTCCGCCTGACGGAGTGTCTTCGCGTTCTCACGTTTCGCCTTGACGGATGTTTCCGGCACAAGATACAGTTTAAGGAACTCGTATTCGTGCTTGCCGTCAACAGTACGGTCTATAAAAAGGGATTCACGACCGTCCGAGAGTTTTCTTCTACGCAACTTGAACGGACTTTTATCTACTTTTGACTGCTTTCTTCTACCCATTATGCTTCAGTTATTTATATCCTGATGCAAAGATAGAAAATAGCTTTGATATAAGTATCAAAACAAGTAACAAAAATAATTCAAATAAGGGTATAAATGGACTTTTACAAGAATGTATAAGAAAATGAACTGATTTATATAATAAGCAGATATACAATTAAATACATTCGTATTTTGTAGAAATATTATCCTTTCATTTCTCTTTGATTATATGTATTTATTCTTTTCCCTCTGTTTGGCTCCATTTAACCGTCTTTTGGATTATCTGTTTATCCTCTCATGCGTCGGTCTTTCATTCAGTTTTCGGTTGTTTGTATCTGTTCATTTTAGCTAAAATTTATGTTGTTATTTATCTTTATAAAGATAAGATTATTAGCGAAATAAACAAAATAAGAAAGTGACAAACTCTGCAAAAGGGTCTTATAGATTAACCTTTTCACAAAGTCTGTCACTCCCGAATCAGAATATCAGCAACAATAAATTTCGGCTATATCTTGGGTGCTAAACCCTATTTCCGCTAATTCAGTCAATTTATCTTTTGCTAATGTTGGAGATGTCGCATTTATTGTTATTCTACCAAATGAACGCTTTTCATTTGCGCAATATGATTTAATAATGTTTTCTGCATCTGTATTAATCCGAACGCTAATCGTTATATTATCTCCGTATCTTTTATAAGCATCGGATGTTGGTATAAAAGAAATATTGATTGTTCGGTTTATATATTTAAGGAAAAACTCCTCTTTGGATAAATTATGATTATTCTGTATGTATTTAGCTAATTCATGTTCTATTTTCCCAATATTGGATTTACTATAATCGGAATTGTGTTGTGCCGTATGCCAGCAAGCTGTTAGCATATCTAGTTGACTTATTTTCATCGTTCAGTTTTATTCAAAATCATATCCAATAATTTCACGAGTATTTAACCCTTCAACCGCTTTATATTGTTCAACAGAACCTTGGGGAACGTAGATTTTAGTTGCATTAGTCCCAATGTATTTACTTCCAAATGTTGGGGGATTTGACGGCTTAAAATAAATATTTTGTACGGTGCAATTTAGTGCAGATGTCCCAATTAAAGTAACGCTTGCAGGAATAGTAATGCTTTTTAAAAAATTACATCGTTCAAAGGCATAGTCTCCAATGGAAATCAAGCCATCAGGTAAAGATATAGTGCTTAAACTGCTTGTGTAATAAATATAAGATCCCTCGCTTTCAGCACAATAAAATGCCCTGTTTCCAATTGTTTTTACATTTTTGGGAATTGATATTGAGTATAAATTTTTGCAAGAAAGGAATGCTTCATCATCAATTGCTGTTATTCCTGTAAAATATTGGAATTCATCGAATGATGCAATGTATTCATTTTCTTTAAATGCTTTTTCAATGGTCGTTATGGACGCTGCTTCTTCGTATGATAGTTCGCCATCTCCATTTGTATCCCATTTTTTTACACAAACAGATTTTACTGCCATGTCTGCAAATTTAATAATGTCGGGTGTCGATTGCCCTGTTTTCGAAATGGTGATTATTGTTCCGTCTGCCAATTCAAAATAAACATTATTCTCGTCTTGCGTGATTTTGATGCTATCTGCATCCTTGCCGTCCTCTCCCGTAGCTTTGCCTAATTGCGTCCAATTCGTTCCGTTGTCATAGGAAATCCACCAATAGCCCTCTCGAATTTCGAGTTTGGGCGTAACACCATCTGAACCATCCGTGCCATTATTACCGTCTGTCCCTTGTGCTTTTATCTTCTGACCATCTACAACGATAAACTCACCGTCCAGCGTCCAATAATAGATGCCGTCCGTGTCTTTCTTCACACCGATAACGGGCGTATTTCCATCGACACCATCTGCACCGTCTTTACCGTTGTAAATTACAATCGGGTTGCTTTTGGCAAACTTAATCGTATAGCCTACCACCTTGCCGTTCTCGGTCAGCGGGTCTACACTCGTGATATAATCGTTGTTTTGAAGTACTGTTACAATCGTCTGTAAGGCTGAAAGGTTGGTATTCGTTTCATTGCAAAGACGCTGTAAGGCTTCAAAGGCAGACCATGTAGGCAGTTTGATTTGTGTGCCGTTTGATAAGGTGAAAATTACATAGTCCGTGCTGGTTGCATAATCTACGCCCGAAAACATGGAATCGCCACCAATGCCATCTTCACCTGTTGCTTTACCTAACTGCGTCCAATTTGTTCCGTTATCATAGGAAACAAACCAATAATCGTTTTCGATTTTGAATTGCGGGGTCGTGCCGTTGGTTCCATTTGTGCCGTCTTTACCCTCGGCTTTAATTTTTCCACCTTCGACCATGATAAATTCACCATTCAACGTCCAATAATAGACACCATCAGTATCTTTTTTTACGCCGATGGTGGGTGTTGTCCCATCTTCACCGTCTTGTCCGTCTTTACCGTGGTAGATGGTAATAGGGTTACCTTTGCTGAAAGTAATTGTATAGCCGATTTCTTTACCGTCTTTCATAAGAGGTGTAGTCCCCGTAACATAGACGTTGTTTTGTAATGCTGTTACGATGGTTTGCAACGATGAAATATTTGTGTTCATCTGCTTGCAGAGTTCCTCCAATTTTGCGACACGGTTTTCCAATCCGTGAACGCTGTTCCAAAGGTCATCATCATCGTATTTACACGAAGTGAGCGCAACCACCACAAATAATGCGGCAAAGGCCAATAGTTTTTTCATAGTAAGATTTATTTAAGTTGAACAAGTGTTTCAAATCTTACTATCCGCCCCTCAATAGTGGATTCAATAAATAAGAAAGCGCAGGGCTGAAAGCTCATTTGAGGATAGTAGGCCGTAGGATTGCCCGAACATTCAAATAAGCAACAACCCCGCGCCGTATCCGTAAAGGATATGACGGGAGATAAGGTCTGCCTATTCTCATGTTCAATGAATTTCCTACGTTCACTATCCGAGAATAAACTTACGCTTCCGTAAATTTCAATATGTCATCCACAAAGGTAAAAAACATATTCTGAAAACGCAATGACCTTATCCCGCTTTTCGGGATTGTTGCCGTATCAAATTTCTGAAAAACAAAGTTTCTATCCAATAGCAGGGAGTATGGAATCGAAACTTTGTTAGTTGTAGGTTGGGTTAATCTTCTCCGCAGATTTCTTGTATTACGCCGTCCATGTAAATCGCCTGCCCGCTGGATTGCCTGCCCCACCAGTAGCAACCGTATTCCTCGATGATAACCTCGCCTTGCGCTTTCAGTCGTTCGGCCAGCCAAGAATCAATCAGCCACCATTCCATGACATCATCCGCAAACGGATAAAGATATTCTTCGGAAATAAGGTTTGCCCGTATCATTTCCTCGATAACCGTGCTTTGATTCTTCAAAACACAATTCTGTACTATTCGTTGTGCATCCATTGGATTTCCAGTTTTGAGGTTAGTTGCAACAGCCAACGGTTTACGAAACATGCTAAATTGTGTTGGTCTATTTCGTTGCGAGGTATTAATCCCTCTACCGTCGGTGTGGCGCAACATTTCTCGATTTCAAAAAAATCGTTGATGTAGTGGTAAGGGATAAACTGCCGTTTAATGGTGTTGAAAGCAAAAATCACTTCGGGGTCACGGAAAAGAACGCCATTTATTTCGATGTGCTGTGTCAGCGAAATAAGGTTGTACTTTCCGATGCAGTCAGTCAGTTTCACATGGATTGTCTGGCTTGCATTTTTGATTTTCAGTTTTTTAGCCCGCACGGCCAACAAGGTTTGCAGAATCTCTGTCGCCCTTTCATTTAATGTTTTCATGGTCTGTAAAATTTAGAGTTATTCCCCATTACTTGTAAAAAGATAACTCCATTCATAACCAACTAAAAAGGGCGACATATCTCCATGTAAGAATAGCTTTCCGATTCTATATAATGCAGATAATTTTATGCTGTTAGATGGTTTCGGGCATGAATAGGGGGCGGTCTGTTTTATGTGGAATCCTATTATATGTAATGGATAAAAATTCGGTTTTCCATCTAAAAATAGGGAGGGGTGAAAAAGAGATAGTATCTTCACAAGCAAAGAATAGGACCAACTTTGCAAGGGGGTCTTAATTTACCCCCTTTGCGAAAGTCGGTCCGTTTTTCCTCTCTAAAACTCGAACATCTTTTTACCGAGCAGATAGGCTTTGTTGCCCTTAATTCGTGGCTTGTCATCGGCAATCTCGAAAAACAGCTTGACAATCTGCCTGTCTACACGCCCCTTGAATGGTATTCCGTTATCGGTTATCAGTCCCCGCAGAAAACCGAGTATTTCAGAACAGAGCACCAAATCGCCCGTATTGTATTTCGCATAGACGGCTCGTTGCATCTTTTCGGAGGTCATCAATCGGTTCTCCTCCACGTTCTCCAACGCTGCCTTGATTCTGCGCCTGTCATAGCCCAGTTGCCCGATGCGCTCTTTACCGAGAATCGTTGCCGCTTCAATGATTTCTGAGAACGTATCGCCTAATTGTCCGCAGAGAAACGTTTGTTCTGCGTCGGGATTCTGCCGCTGGATTCGGTCGATTTGTTCTACCACCTCGCGCCATAATTCCGTCGTTCCTTTTATTTGGGCCTGTGTCCGCCGCAGACGGTCTTCGTCGGTCAGGTCGTAATCTACCTTATGAACGGCCAACTGGAACGGGGCGTCTTTGTACTCCTCCTCAATCGTTGCGGAGGATCGGTAGAGGGCTTCCAGTCGGGCATCCGTCCATGCGTTGTCCCACATGAACCAGTTTCGATTGCCCGTGCGCGTTACGAAGCGTTTATAGTCCATCCCTTGCAAGGCTTGCGTAAGGGTTTGGCGTTCGATTTCACCCTCAATAGGCAACTCCCGTATTCGGTTGTAAATCCGTTCTTGACATTCGAGGTTATGAAACAACTTGTCGCGCGAAACGCTCTGCAATCTGTCGCAGGTATTCGTTATATGGTACGCCTGCTCTATGCCGTTACGAAATCGCCCGATGGCCTGCACGACCTCGGTCTGCGGGTCTATTATCGAATAGGGAGCATGGAACACATCCGTAAGCACGATTACATGCGGCTTGTAGTCCAGTTTAATGTCTACCGCCGAGTAGAACCGACTGGTGAAAAAATTTACTCCTGCAAGTTCGGACAAGCGGTCGCTTACATCGGTGAAATTCTGCTGTTTGAGTTTGCGGACGCTCTTATCGGCGCAAAACACTTTACAACGGCCCTCTAATTTGAGCGTCTGAATCAGTCCCAAAATCGTATCGGTCGAATTTATAAAGATGCAGACCGTTTCATCTTTCAACCGTACGAGTAATTTTCGGAGTATCCGCACCGTATTGTTCGTGACGCAAAGTGTCAGCGGTCGGCGGTAGTCGTAAGTGGGAGCAATCCGCACCATTTCAAAATTCTGTTCCTCGAAACGCGGGTCGGAGGGCAGGATCGGAGTTGCCGAAACCATCGCCTTATTCTTGAATCTGAAAAAGTCCTCGACGGGCAGGTAAATATCCCCGCGGTAGCCCACATCCTGTATGGTCTTTTCGCACTCGTCGAGCAAGAGGAAATAATCGTCGTACATCGGAGTATGGGTTTCGTACATGGCAGGCAGGACCTTTTTATCGAAGCCTTCGGGCGTGGTGATGATCTTTCTGAATCCATCCTCCTCACCTGCAAGGAACGCCTTGACATCCTCTTTGGTTATCCCCTCGTAGACAGCAAACAAAGATGGGTGTTCCGCTTTTTTGCCGAGGATAACGGGCACATTCGGTTCAATGATGATCGAGTGCCGTTTCGCATGTACGATCTCTCCATAGGTAGCACCGCAACCCGTCAGCGTTTTGTTAAGGATCGTATTCGTCGGGATTTCTTTATTGGGGAGTATATCGGAAAGAACCTGCCCCCGCTTGATTTCGATCGTTTTTTCGACCATAGATAAAAAATTATGGGGAGCGAGCGGCGAAACCCGCTCCCCTGTTTGACTTATGTTAGGCGAAAAGTGCCGTTACATCTTCTATTGCTTCGGCGGGCATCTTGATTTTACCATTTGGGAAAATCCACGAATGGGTCAGATAACCCGTCCCGCTTTCCGCGTCTTGGGTGTATTCTTCTCGACGCTTGGTAGTGTATTGGCGGATTTCCGCCTCCAACTTTTCCAGCCATTCACCCTGACAGCAAATTTCGCTATCAGCGTCGCAGTTGTTAATTTCGGGTAGTTCCTCGCCCAGCAGAGCCGCCAGCAAATAGGCCCAAATCTGAGCATTCAGCAAAAGTTTGCCTTGCAACTCGGTCTGACCTTTACGCAGGCCTACCCAGACGTAACCGCAACCTGCGACATCCACGCGGGGCGTAATGATGATGGTGTCCAAACCCAGCCCAATGGCTTTCTGCATAACGCCTACCATTTGGGCGTTGTTCTCGTACTTCATCTGTACGAAACGCATTACGGGTTTCTCTTCAATTTTATTCACCGTCTGAGCGGTGGTGGCGAGCGAGCTTATTTTCTTCGGCTCAGTCGCAGAAATAATTAAATTATCAATGTTTTTAGAATTATTGAGATTGCTATTACTACCATTAATATTTACAAGCGTTTTCATAATCGTTATCTTTTTTATTAAGTTTTGTCGCCGCCTCTTTCGGGCTGTCGGCTACTCCCTGCAACTTTGGTCGGCCGTACGCTCCGACCTGTTGCTTTTCAGGGTTAATACGGGATATTTTCCCCTTTTGTTTTCCGTTTTGAGGTAGATATTATAGGCATTATTTGGACCTATTATTTACCCCTGTTTTTCAGTTGTTTAGGTTTTGTGTTTCATCGGTCGTATTTTTTCATTTTACCGCCTCTTTTGCAGGCTGTCGGCTACTCCCCGAATCTCTCGAATAACCGTACGCTTTATTCGCGGATTCTGGCTATTGAACCTGCATAAATCCGACCTTTGGTGCCTTTGCAAAAACATAAATAATAGCCCTTAAAAATCGACCTATTCATTACCTTTGCTGTCGAAAATATTGCAAAATATATCATGGAAAATATTGTAAATCTGTCTGTTGTGACAAAATGGCAGATGTCATGACACTGGCAGATTTTTGGCAGAAAAAAGAAAGGGAACCGCGATAAACGGCTCCCTTAAATGGTATGGTTATATAGTCCGATCAGTCCAATAGCGGAAAATCAAAATCCTGCATGATAACCTGCCTCTGCAATGGTATCGGTCTGAATCGTGGTGCTTGGTTCATAGCCGATCGTTTCAGATAGGCGGCAAGGTCAGCGCGGATTACTTTCGGGTCGTATTCGCCGCTCCATCCTTTACTATCGGGATAGCAACCCGTGAAGCGTGTATAGTCGTGAATGAGTTGGCATAATTCGTTCGGCGTATCGGGCTGGCTGGGTATTGCATTTTCTTCATGGAGCATTCGGTAAATGCCGTATGCAACTGCCGAATAGATGGCATTATCCTTTTTTCGTCCCGCAGACGGTTTGCGCCGTTGAATATCTTGCCGTGCTTTCTCGGCTGTCTGTACTTCGGGAAAATAGCTTGCAAGTTCCTTTTTAATCAGACGGAATAACCAGTTATCGCTGTTCGGAATAGAAATCTTTTCCTTGATCCCGTTGTTGGTGCGAATTGTGATGGCGGTCTGTTCGTTGCCTTGAAATGTCCGTGTCTCCATTTGCTCCATAAAAAGCAACAGGTGTGCCCATTCGCTTTGGTATATGTCCCAAGAGTAAAATTGAACAAGGTCGTTGTATTCGTTTTCGTCGATCTGCCGTTCACGGATGCAGTAGGCCACCAGCAATAGGGCTTCCTCTATTATCGGGGTAATTGTCCCGTAAGAGTTGATAAGCGATAACAAATCATGGCATTCGAGGTATCGAAACGGCAAAACCAGATTGCAATCCTCTTTAATGCTGTACTTTACGATATTACCCTCTCGGTGAGGTATCAGACATTTGACATTTGAAAGTTCTTTGTTGAAATAGCCTGCCGTGATGCCGAAATATTTTTCCAGTAAGGGCAGGCAAGCGGTGAAATATTCGGTCGTTACGGGGTAAAAGGTTTGTTCTTCTTGCATAGGAGTATCTTTATAAAGACGAATTTACAAAATTCCGCTTTCTGTCGCAACCGACAACCGCAGAAAAAAGAAAAGGGACTACCCGATGCAAGCGGATAATCCCTAAAAGAGTAGGACCAACTTTGACCGAGGGGTTATTTTAAGACCCCTCGGAAAAGTCGGTCCGAGTTTTTGTCATAGCAAGTTTTGCATAGCCGCGTCGATTTGGCTGTTCTCAAACGAATCCAAGTAAATCTGTGTCGTGGATAGGTCTGAATGTCCCAGCGATTCGGAAATGATGGCAATGTTCACTCCCGACCTTTTCAGCACGGTGGCGAACGTATGACGGGCTACATAGGTAGTCAGATGTTCGATGCCGACCCGTTGTCCGATTTTGCGTAACCAGCGATTCGTATTCGTCAGCACCTTATGCGTTCGGTCATATCTCTGCTGTTCCGTTCTATGCACACGACGGTCGAGTATCGGAAAAATATAATCTTCATCCGTCTGTCCTTGTTGCTGGTATTTGGCAATGATATTCCACATTTCTTCCGTCAGCAGAAAATTGATAGGCTTGCCCGTTTTCTTGCGAACATATTGCACCCGTCCGTCCCGTACATTTCCGTATTTCAGCAGGGCGATGTCTGCAAAGTTAATCCCCGCACCGAAATAGCTGAACACGAAAATATCCCGTGCCAATCGTTCGGAGGGATAGCCTTGCGACAAATCGAATGCAATAACCTTGCGCACGTCCTCTTTCGTGATGGCCCGTTTCTTCGTTCGCGTATCGAATTTGCTGACTTTATAGGCATCGAACGGGTAATAATCCCGTTTCACCAACTGCAATTCTACCGCCTTGTTGAACACGCTACGCAACGTTCGAAAGAGTTGGCTAATGGTCGTATCACCGCAACCGCTCGTCCGTAACCAATTCTCGTAACGACGCAACCACACGGCGTCAATGTCGCTGAACGGGATTTGCAACCGCTGTCCCGTGAATTTCAGCAACGATGTACGGGAGTATTTGTAAACGCCTGCATTGCCGAGTTTACCGCCGCGTTTCATGTCGTCAATCAGTTTATCGTACAATTCGACCACCGTAGCGCAACGGACTTGGTTATGAAAATGGGACACGAGCGTTTCCACCGTGTATTCACGTTGCTGGGCGGTCATTTCGACAATCAAATCGTTGTATTCCGCCGTTTTTGCGGCTATCAGCCGTTCGATTTGCTCCTTGTTGGGACAATTCCGTTTAGGCTTGCCTTTCTCGAAATCCCAAAACTTTTCGTGCAGGGAAAGGCCGAGCGAAACGTATTTACGTTTGCGGTCTTTCGTAACTCGGAGCATTAAAGGAAATGTGCCGTCTTTGAGCGGCTTGGACTTGTAACAAACAACCTCTACGGTAGCTTTCATCGTGTAAATCTCGGTTTACACACTGGTTTACACAAACGGGCAAAAAACGTGTAAACCGACCACGGAGGTACACAAAAGAAAAACGACCTACATTGCTGTAAGTCGTTGATTTTCAGTTGTGGGAGCTGAGGGATTCGAACCCCCGACCCTCTGCTTGTAAGGCAGACGCTCTGAACCAGCTGAGCTAAGCTCCCGTTAAAAATGGCTTGGGACTGCAAAGGTAATTCAATTTTCAGGAACTCCAAATTTTTCAGCAAAATTTTTCATTCTCTTTTCATCACCTCTTTGCAGGCGTTTTTGAAAGAACCTTACGCAACCCTCGCGCATCTGCGCCTGAACAAGGACTTGAACCTAGGACCCCATGATTAACAGTCATGTGCTCTAACCAACTGAGCTATTCAGGCATTCGAAACTTGTTGTTTAACCGTTTCGGAGTGCAAATATATAGCAAAATTTCATTCCCGCAAAATTATTGCACGATTTTTTCACAAAAAATGTACCTTTGCAAAACCGACATCCATACGCACCATGACGATACGACGACATATCTCACTCATAATCTTGGCCCTTTGCGCCTTGGCGGCGCCGGCGCACGCCCAGTTGATTTTCACGCCCGATTCATGGGACTTCGGCACGATTTCCGAAACCGACGGCCGCGTAAGCCACACGTTCACGGGCGAGAACCGCTCCGACAAACCCGTCGTGATCCTCGACGTGGTGACCACCTGCGGCTGCACGGTACCCGAATTCACCAAACGGCCGATCCGTCCGGGCGAGAAAACGACAATCAAAGTAACGTTCGACCCGACCAACCGCCCCGGCGCCTTCACCAAAGAGCTGGGCGTCTACTCCTCCGAGCGGCGCAAGATCGCAACGCTCACCGTGCGCGGCTCCGTCACCCCGCGCACCAAAACCACCGAAGAGCTATATCCGGTCGATGCGGACGGCGGTCTGCGGCTCGCTTCGACGCTCTGCACCTTCTCCTATATCCGCGAAGGACAGCAGGTCCAGTCTGCCATCGGCTGCATCAACACGTCGAACCGCCCGGTCCGTCTGGAACTGCATCCCAAGGAGTCGAGCGGCCTGCTCGCCGCCGACTACCCGCGCGAACTCGCCCCCGGCCAGACAGCCGAAATCAACCTCATGTACCTCAACCCGGAGGGCGCGCCCCGCTACGGTTCGCTGCGCGACGCGCTGGAGGTGCGGGCCGACGGCCGCGGCAACGGAACGCTGATCGTAGCCCACGGTATCGGCATCGACAAGTCCCCGACCGACACCCGACGGACGCCGAAAGTGCAGATAACCGAAAATATTATTAAATTTGGCCCGGTAAAACACAACGCGCCCCAACAGCAGCGCACCTTCACGCTCACTAACACGGGCGACGGCGAGCTGATCGTCCGCGCCGTGGAGACGGGCGGCAAGGTCGCGACGACGCTCATGCCGGGACAGCGCATCCCGGCCGGCAGTTCGTTCACGGCCAAGGCGACGCTCGACCCCGGCAGGCAGGAGTACGGCGTAGTGACCGATTTCGTGACGATCATAACCAACGATCCCACGCGCCCGATGCGGCGGCTGCGGGCGACGGCGATCGTCGAAGACTAAAGATACGACAATGCGGCTTTACCGCGCAGGCGGATAAAAGCCGGAAACCCATTTATAAATGTACCCGATACTTGAAAAAAGACTCCTCGCAGAGGGCATCTGGCTGATGAAGGTCCTCGCGCCGCGCGTCGCACGCTCGGCCCGGCCGGGACAGTTCATCATCGTCCGCGCCGATGAACACGGCGAACGCATTCCGCTCACGATCTCCGACTTCGACGCCGAAGAGGGCAGCGTCACCATCGTAACGCAGGCCATCGGCGCTTCGACGCGCAAAATCTGTTCGCTCGAAGCGGGCGAAGCGTTCGCCGACTTCGCAGGCCCGCTCGGCCACCCCTCCGAATTCGTCGAAATGCCGCTCGACGAACTCCGCAAGCGGCATTACCTCTTCGTCGCAGGCGGCGTAGGCACCGCCCCGGTCTATCCTCAGGTCAAATGGCTCAAGGAACACGGCGTCAAGGCCGACGTGATCATCGGCGCCAAGACCCGCGACATGCTCATTTACACCGACGCGATGCGCGCCGTGGCCGAAAACCTCCATATCGCCACCGACGACGGCTCCGAAGGCTTCAAAGGGCTTGTTACGCAGGTGATCGACGAACTGATCGGAAAGCAGGGCCGACATTACGACGAATGCGTGGCCATCGGTCCGATGATCATGATGAAGTTCGTGGCCCTCACGACGAAGAAATACGCGCTGAAAACGACCGTCTCGCTCAATGCGCTGATGGTCGACGGAACGGGCATGTGCGGCGCCTGCCGCGTGACGGTGGCAGGCAGGACGCGCTTCACGTGCGTCGAAGGCCCCGAATTCGACGGTCACGAAGTCGATTTCGACGAAGCGATGCGCCGTCAGGGCATGTACCGCACGCAGGAACAGCGCGCCGCGGCCATCGAAGCCGAGCGCCAAGCCGGACACCAATGTAAAATAGGACTGGACAAATAAACGCACGGCGGAGCCGGCACGCCGCTCCGCCTACACCCCCAAAAGCATACGACTACAATGGCAAACAAGATACCGCGCGTCCCCGTGCGCGAACAAGACCCGAAAGTACGTGCGACCAACTTCGAGGAGGTCTGCTACGGCTACGACCTCGAAGAGGCGGCGCTCGAAGCGTCGCGCTGCCTGCAATGCAAAAATCCCCGCTGCGTAGCGGCCTGTCCGGTCAATATCCGCATCCCGGACTTTATCGGAGCCTTGCACCGGGGCGAGCTGCAGCAAGCGGCCGACATCATCGCCGAAGACAGTTCGCTGCCTTCGATCTGCGGCCGCGTCTGCCCGCAGGAATCGCAGTGCGAAGGCTCCTGCATTCTGGGCATCAAGAGCGAACCGGTCGCCATCGGCAAACTCGAACGTTTCGTAGGCGACTGGAAACTCGAACACGGCGCCGCGGCGTCCCGCACCGCACCGCGCAACGGCCGCAGAGTCGCCGTCATCGGCAGCGGCCCGGCAGGACTGGCCTGCGCCAGCGACCTTGCGAAAATGGGTTACGGAGTCAAGATATTCGAAGCCCTGCACAAGGTGGGAGGCGTACTGGTCTACGGCATTCCCGAATTCCGTCTGCCCAAACAGCGCATCGTGGCGCGCGAGATCGCCGAAGTCGAGCGGCTCGGCGTGGAGATCGAAACCGATGTCATCGTGGGCCGCACCGTCACCGTCGATTCGCTGCTCGGCGAGGAGGGGTACGACGCCGTATTCATCGGCTCCGGCGCGGGACTTCCCCGCTTCATGGGCATTCCGGGCGAGAACCTCAACGGCGTGGTTTCGGCCAACGAATTCCTGACGCGCGCCAACCTGATGCGCGCCTACGACGACACGTACGACACCCCGATCTACGTCGGCAAGCGTGTGGTCGTGGTCGGCGGCGGCAACGTGGCGATGGACGCCGTGCGCACGGCCAAACGGCTGGGCGCCGAGGCGACGATCGTCTACCGCCGCAGCGAAAAGGAGCTTCCGGCACGTGTCGAGGAGGTCCATCACGCCAAGCAGGAGGGCATCTGCTTCCGCATGCTCACCAACCCCGCGGAGGTCCTCGGCGACGAGCGCGGCTGGGTCACCGGCATCCGGTGCGTGGAGATGGAGCTGGGCGAACCCGACCAGAGCGGCCGCCGCTCGCCCGTAGTGAAGCCCGGCTCAGAGTTCGACATCGCCTGCGACGTGGTCATCATGGCACTGGGCACCTCGCCCAATCCCCTGCTGGCCGCCACGACCGCAGGACTGGAGACCGACCGCCGCGGCTGCATCACGGCCGACGGGCAGGGCGCCACGTCGCGCGAAGGGGTCTTCGCGGGCGGCGACGCCGTAACCGGCGCCGCGACCGTCATCCTCGCCATGGGCGCAGGCCGCACGGCGGCACGAGCCATCGACGAATACATCAGAAAGCGTTAAACCTATAAATATCTCACAAGCAATGAAAAGCATCAAGATCATGGCTGCCGCCATCGCTTTGTGCGGCATGACAGCCTGCGGCGACAACACGCCCAAAACCTTTACCGGCTTCATCACCGACGCATCGATGAACACCGTAACCGTCGAGAACGCCGAAGGGACCTTCACCTTCTCGACTATGGACGCAGACAAGAGCGAAGCCAACGGCCTGCTGCTCGGCGCCCCGGTCGTCGTGGACTATAAGGGCAAGCTGGAGGACGGCGCCGCAGCCGCTAAAGTCGCCACCGACCCGACCTATGCCGAAGCCGTCGGCAAGTGGACCATGCCCGACCCCATCGACCCCGAAGGCGTAATGGGCATCGAGATCCTGATCGAAGGTCAGGCCCAGTCGATCAACATGGCCACGCTGCGCTACACCTCGTGGGAGCTGCAGGGCGAAGCCGGCAAAATCCTGCTCAAAGGCCAAAGCGTCGGCAACGGCCAGACCATCGACTTTACCGAGACGGGTATCATCGCCAAGGACGCCGACGGCGTATACACGCTGACCATCGAGGGCAACAAGGCTGTTTACACCAAAGCGACCAAATAGCAAGCGCCGCTTGCCGCACCGAAACGCATCCCCGGTCCCGAAAAGGTGCGGGATTAAAGTAATGTAACGACTTGATTTATATGGTGGTTACATTTTTGTATAGGAGAGTAGGTAACGAGAAGGCAACGGTTTGTTTTCAGCTTCTTGCGCTCAAATACCGCATTTCAAATAACCTATCGCAAGATACGAAAAATTTTCGAGATGGGCAAATTAGGCAGGGTCAACCGGCGAGTGCAATTTTAAGAAATTAGTTTAAAGAACTTTTTTAGACGAAGAAAATTTTAATTTTCCCGATGTCTTCTGTTCATTGTATTGCACTTGTTTAATAAACTCTTCCGTTAACACAAAGAAATCTGCCCCATTCAGTATATATTGCCTGATGGTTTATTCTGATTTTCAATTGCCCCTTTTCTGTCAGGGGAAGCATATGAATCGACAAAACATACTTTTGTACCGATAGTTTTTGCAATTTTCTTATGACAAAAGAATTCGCTGCCATGGTCGCTGTGTCGCAATGGTCGGGGACGGCATCAACGACAGTGCGGCGCTGGCGCAGGCCGATCTGGGCATTGCCATGGGGCAGGGGAGCGACATTGCGATCGACGTGGAGAAGGTCACGATTCTTTCGTCCGACCTGACGAAGATCGCCGCGGCGGTCCGCCTTTCGGCCGCGACCGTGCGCACCGTTCGGCAGAACCTTTTCTGGGCGTTTATCTACAACCTGATCGGCGTGCCTGTCGCCGCTGGCGTGCTCTATCCGCTGACCAGGTTTCTGCTCAATTCGATGCTCGTCGGGGCCGCCATGGCCCTGAGTAGTGTGAGCGTTGTGGCCAATAGCCTGCAGCTGAGTACAAAACGGCTCGGCACGAAAGCCGTCCATAAAATAAATACAGAATTTATAACCAAAAAACAAACAGCCATGAAAAAAGAGTATCGTATCGAAGGAATGATGTGCAACCACTGCCGGATGCATGTCGAAAAGGCCCTGAACGGCATCGAAGGTCTCCGTGCCGTTGTTACTCTCGATCCTCCTGCCGCGACGGTCGAATTCACTGGGCGGGAGCCGGAGCTGGCCGAATTGCAGCGGGTGCTGGGCGAAGATTATAAGATCACGGAGCGTTGAAACCCCGGTCTCGGAGCGGCCGCTATCCATCTATAAAGGTATTGCGGCTCCTGAAAACCCCTAAAATTAGGTATTGCCGTTCCCGGCGTAATGTCGTTTCTTTGTATTACTAAAATCTGCCGAGACGCTGCGGGACGGCCCGTTGCGCCGAATGCGGAAAACGAAGAAAAAATTCAAACCGATTATGAGACATTTCGTTTATTGTGCGGCGCTTGCAGCCGCCGTATTTTTCCTTGCTGGGTGCGGCGGGAACCCGAATAAAAAGAACGCTTCGGAGACTCAAACCTCAGAAACGCAGAGTTCCGTCATGGAGGTCGATAACCTGCTCGCCGATGCTGAGAAGTTGACCGGCGGCAAGGTGACGGTCGAGGGCGTCTGCACGCATATCTGCCGCCACGGGGGCCGCAAGATTTTCCTAATGGGAACCGACGATACGCAGGTGATCCGCATTGAAGCCGGAGAGAAGATCGGCAGCTTCAAGCCCGAATGCGTGAACAACGTCGTGCGGGTGACGGGCACGCTGGTCGAAGACCGGATCGACGAGGCTTACCTTGCCGAGTGGGAGCTGCGGCTCAAGGACCAGATCGCCCGGCAGCACGGCGAGGGCGAAGCCGGATGCAGCGCCGAACAGCAGGCCCGCGGCGAATCGGTTGCCAGCAGCACCGAAAAGCGTATCGCCGACTTCCGTGCCCGTATCGCCGACCGCAAAGCCAAAGAAGGCAAGGAATACCTTTCGTTCTACCATGTGGACGGCGGGAGTTATGAAGTTTTGAAATAAGAAGTTTTGCACGTCATGGGGACACGGTCGTTTATGTCCGCCGTGAGGAAATGGAGCAGGCCTGTTCACCGCGACCTCTCCTTTTTCTTTTCGGGCGTACTGCTGATTTATGCGGTTTCGGGCTTCATGCTCAACCACAAACGCGATTTCAATTCCGATTATTCGGTGCGCCGGACCGAGCTGGTCTTCGCACAGGAGATACCGCGCGCCGAGCAGGAGTGGACCCGTGCGCGGGCCGAGGAACTGCTCCTGCGCGTCGGCGAGGAGGGCAATTACCTGAAACATTACTTTCCCGAACCGGACCAGTTGAAAGTCTTTATCCGGGGCGGCAGTTCGCTGACGGTCGATCTGGCGTCGGGACACGCCGTCTACGAGTCGATCCGCAAGCGGCCCGTGCTGAGCAGTCTGAACCGGCTGCATTACAATCCGTCGCGCTGGTGGACGGTCTTTTCGGATGTCTTTTTAGCGGGATTGATCGTAATCGTGCTTTCCGGGCTGGTGATGATGCGCGGCCCGAAAGGATTGCGGGGCCGCGGAGGCGTCGAGCTGATCGCGGGGATTCTGATTCCGCTGCTGTTTATTTTCCTGACCTGATCCGGGAAACTGCGTGTGATAAAAGGGCGGCCGTTTTCGACGGCCGCCCTTCTCTTCCGTATGGGTTTGTTGTCATCGTTTTGCCGTGCCGAATACCAGCAGCGGGACGAAGAGGAAGAGTCCGAACAAGACGACGCCGACGGTCTGCCAGAGCCGTCCGCCGGGCGATCTGCGGCGGATGAGCGCATAGAACGCGCCGAGCGCGAGTCCCAGCCAGAGGGCCTGAAACGACACCTCCGCAATCCGGGGCTTTACGTAGCCGTCCAGCGGCGAGGTGAACGACAGTTCGAAGGGAAACAGGTATTTTGCGTACTCGGCCCATGCCTGCGGTTTCTCTTCGGGGCGGTATTCGTCCGCCAGTGAATAATCGCGGGCGTTCACGGCGACATAGCGTTTCGATTCGGCGCCTTGGATGGTGACCGTCCAGTAAAACATGTCGCCGATGATCATCATGTTCTCCCGTGTGGGGTCGAATTTCCCGACGGGAATCTCGTGCAGTTTGTAATCCTCCGCACCGAGCGTATAGAAACGCTTTTCGCTGTCCACCAGAAAACCGAGACTTTTGCGGTCGGCGAACTCCGTGACGAAAATCTGGCCGATTTGCAGCGAGTCCGCAACGTCGGTACGGCGCACGAACGGGCGGCCGCGGACCTGCTTCATGTGGTAGACGCGCTGCGCGTCGTCCACCAGCAGGTAGCCGTTGTCGTACCGCTTGCGCGTCGAGGGGTTGCCGGAGACGACGCGGGCCGGGAACGAAAATCCCTTGTCCCGCAGGACTTTGGTGAATGCCGCGTTCTTCTTTTGGTCGATGGTGTTGGTCTCCATATCGACGAACTCGATTCCCTCGCCGGTGATGCGGAACACGTCCGTCGCCGGTTCTAAATCGATGCGGTCGGGCATCGATTCCAGCAGTTGATAGACCGTCGGTCTGCGGCGGTTGATTTCGCCGGGCGACGTGCGGAACATGAAGTTCGTGCGCTCCACGTCGCGCGATTCGACCGCCACGCCCTCGATTTCGGACGGAAACCTCCCTTCGGCGGCGAGTTGGCGGTAATAGAACGTCGGCAGGATACTGTCGAACTGCTGCTGGGTGTAGGTGTTGCCCTGCAGATCGCGTCCGGCGACGTTGTTTTCGCGGTCGAAATCCACCGATGCGAATCCGTGCGTCACGCAGCTGTAGAGCGTGAACGGCGACCACGAAGGCGATGCGAACACGAACGCGTAGCACCACGGCAGCAGCCATGCCAGCAGAAGCGCCGCAAGGAGGATTATTCCGGTTTTGATACTCTTTATCATAGATTTGTCGTTTTGCGGGTTAATCCTGACATCCCTGCTTGAAACGGTATACCGAAAGCAGCGGGAAGAACAGCGAACATACCAGCAGCAGCGCCAGCCACGGCAGCATGCCGTCGTAGGCCTGCGGGGTGTCGGAGAGGAAGAAGATCCGGCAGACGCCCACGGCGATCAGCAGATTCGCCAGCCGCCGTTTCCATGTGGGTTCGAGACAGATCCATGCCGTCAGCAGGTAGAGCGTCAGCCCGGCCAGATACCACGGCAGCGCCGTCAGCAGAATCCGCGCGACCAGTTCGGGCGCCAGCAGGGCGTGGAAGTACCCCCACAGCACGGCGGTTTGCACGATGAACAGCAATGCCAGCGCTCCAAGCCCGATGCCTGACATCAGCAGAATCATCTTCCACTGTGGAAAGGGCAGGTGAAGCGTCAGCTTCAGCCGTTTCTGGGCCATTTCGGGGACGAACTGAACCACTGCGAGCAATACGCCCAGCAGGGCCGGCAGGTATTGGAGAATGTCGATGAAGACAACTTCCTTTTCGAGCATCACCTCCCAGACGTGCGCCGCACCCTTGAAGGTTATCACCCGTTGGACGCGCAGCAGCGCATAGGCGGTGGCTCCGAAGAGGAACAATGCGCTCAGCGGATAGAAGCAGCGCATTTTGATCCACTCTTTGTAGAATATGGCTTTGATCATAATTCGGGTTTAGTATTTTCCGGTCAGTCCGATGAAAGCGTCTTCGAGGTTCAGCGTTTCGCCGCGCAGGTCGCTGCAGACAATGCCCGCGCGCTCCAGCACGCCCTGTACCGTCGCAGGGGAGTCGAACGAATAGAGTTCGGCGCGCCCGTTCACGACGCTCGGGTGGTAGAGGCCGTCGCCGGCGGGGATCGTGACGTCGGCGCCCGGCGTGAAGGTGTATCGCCGGAACGTGCCGAGCAGTTCGCCGACGGGCATCTGTACCAGAATGCTTCCGTAATCCATGATGATACAGTCGTCCACGAGCTTTTCCATGTCCTGAATGATGTGCGAGGTAAGGAAAACGGTCTTCTCCTCGCTCTGCGCATAGTCGCGCAGGTATTCTACGAACAGGCGGCGGTAACCGGAGTCCAGTCCCATCGAGAAGTCGTCAAGCACGAGCAGATCGGCGTTCTGGGCGAGAATCAGCCCTAAGGCCACCTGCGAACGCTGTCCGCACGACATGCGCGAGATGCGCTGCCGGGGCGCCACCTTCAGCATTTCCATCAGTCCGTAATAGGCGTCGCGGTTCCAGCGGGGATAAAACCGCGCATAGAACCGTTCGATCTGCTCGATGGTCATGAAGGCGTACTGCACGTGTCCCTCGATCAGCAGGGCGATCCGGGCGCGGGTTTCGGGCCGCATCGTGCGGATATCCTCGCCGAAGATCAGACACTGTCCGGCGCGCGGTTGGAGATAGCCGCTCAGAATGTTGATGGTCGTGGTTTTTCCGGTGCCGTTTTTACCCAAAAGTCCGAGGATCCGCCCGCGCGGAACCTCGAAACTCAGGTCTTTGTATATCAGCCGCTCCCCGTAACAATGGGTGAGGTTGCGGCATTCGATGACAGAATCGGTCATAAAGAATGGTCGTTCTTCCGGCTTACTTGATCAGCGACGCCTTCGTATTGGACTCGAAGTCGTTGGTCGAGTTGTTCGAGTCGATGAGTTTGCCGTCGGAACCGGTCTTGCGGATCACCGACTTGCCGAAGCGGTCGGCATCTCCGTCGGCCGTACCGCACCATGCGTAACCTGCGTCGAGCGAAGCGTCCCACGGGGCGATGTAGTATTCGTCGCGGCAGCCCGTGTTCACGGCGTCGAGCACCCATTCGTTAGGCACGCGGTAGCAGTTGCGCAGCGGCATCGTGTAGTCCGAGCCGTTCGGGGAGTGGAAGATATACTGGGCGTCTTTGAGCGGGTATTCGGCGAGGAACTGCTCTGCAGTCAGGCCGACGGGCGGCATGGCGATAGCCACGGCGTTGAAGCCGCGGTTGTGGAGCACTTGGACCGTCAATGTCGAAGCGTACCATTTGTCGAGGTTGGGCACGTCGGGGTTGTCGATATCCAGATAGTTCTCGTTCGACGAAACGTCGTACCACTCGAAATCGGCTTTCGTGGCGTCCCACGAGTTCGGGTTGCCGATGGTGTGGTTCTGGGCGTTGTTGACGACGATCAGCGACTCGCCGGCTTTGACCAGCACATCCTGTCCGTTGCCGGGAATGCAGTAGAACGCATTGCCCGCACAACACTCCTTGCGGAAGTCCTTGCCTTCGAGCATCTCGCTGTTCATGCCCGAATTGAGTCCGCTCGAAAGGATCAGCATCATGCCGTCGGCATAGAGGTCTTCGTCGGAGTTGTTACGGATCTTGATGTACTGGTCGCCCAGCCACCTGTCAGGCTTTCCCGTTTCGGGAAGCGCCGTGCCTGTGAAGTAGATCTCCTCGATCACGAATTCGCCGGCTTGCAGCGTGATGTCGCTCTGTTTGATGGTTACGGTCGCCAGAACGGTGCTCTTGCCGCTCCGCGTCACGTTCACGACGGTCGAACGTTCCGTCCCCGTTTCGTTCTCATCGACGGACAGCACCAGCGCTTTGCCCGAAGATTCGGCTTCATTGATCTGAACCCACGACGCAGCATCGGCGGGAATATTCACGTCGAAATTTTCCTCGGGCACGTTTACCAGCACATTGCCGCCGAGCGCGCGCAAGATTTCGGATACGACGACGGGATTGACCGTTTCTTCGGGATCGTCGGTGCAGGATGCGAAGCCCGCTGCGAAGAGGGCCGTGGTGAGAATTAAGAAAAGCTTTTTCATAATCGGTTTTTATTATTGGTTTGACAAATATTGGTTCGATCGTTTAGAACAGGATGCCGAATGTCGCCGTCAGAACGTGTTCGGACAATCCTCCGCTGTAAAACCGGGGCGTCCACCCCGCCTCGGCGAAGCAGGCCAGATTCCGGCTCAGGCGGCGTTCGGCCCGCAGGGACACCTCGGGGGCGACGGCCCGGCCGCTCAGCCGCGCCGCCGTGTAAGTCAGGTATTCCGAAATGTTGTTCAGCACGTTGCTGAGCGAAACCTCCTCGTCGGGCGAGACGTAACAGCCGATTCCTGCCGTCGCTTTCACGCGCCACTGCGGACGGAGCCATTCTGCGCTGCCGCGTACCGCTCCGCAGAACTGCGCGAGCCGCATCCGCCGTGCCGGATAGGCGTACGTGGCCGTGGACTGCCGCCATTCCGCGCGGGGACTGAACATGTAATTCACCGTGCCGCACCGCCATTCGACGGTCGCTTCGGCGTCGGCGTGCCAGATACGGTTCTTATACATCGCCTGTTCATCGACGATGACGCTGTGTCCCGTACGGTCGGCTATCATTTCGATACTGCGGCGCAGTTCATAGCCGCCTCCGGCGCGCAGGCTCCAGCGGCCGCTGCGGTAGGCTGCGGAGAGGGTCGCCTGACGGGTTTTGAGCCGGGTTATGGGGACCGTGTTGTTGGATTTGTTGAGCCGCTCCGTCGTAAGGCTTTCGAATGCGGCACGGGCATACCAGCCTTTCGCGTGCCGCGGCATGAGCTGTGCCGCCAGCAGACAACCCTTTCCGTCATAGCCGATGTTGAAACTCTCGCTGTTCAGTGAATAGCGGGTGTAATAACTGCCCAGTCCGGTCATATACAGTTCGGAAGAGCTGGCGCCGGGCGGATAGAAAAAGTCTATGTCCTGATCCTGTTTATAGAGCCGCCCCTGCAGGTCCAGCCCCAAAACGTACTGAGGGAACTGCATGCCTACGCCGAGTTTGATCGTGAAATCCGACACGACGTTGTGGGGCCGCGGATCGACCTGACGGTATTCCTGTCCGGCGCGGTAGTCGCCCCGGATCGCAAGGTCGAAGCGTCCCACCCGGTGGACATAGCCGCCGCCGAAAGCATATTCCTCGGTCGAGAGGTTTCCTCCGGCGGAATCCGCCGTGATGCAGGGATAGAGCAGCAGGTAGTCGGCCGTGGAGTTCCAGCAGACGTTGCGGCGGTTGCCGCGGACGTACCGGGCGTCTGCCCACGCTGCCGACCGCTCGCTGAGCCGCCGGTAGCTTTCGGCATAAAATCCCCCGTCGAAGGCTCCGTCGCCCAGCGGCTGCAGCAGCGCCTCCTGCTCACGGCGCAGGTCGATGCGGAGCGAGATCTGCGAAAGCGACTGTTCGCTGCGGTAGAGCATCATCGCGGGCGACTCCGTATGAAATCCGGCTACGGCCCGTTCGTCCTCCGCGCTGAAAACGGAAGAACGCTCCAATACGCCGAGCGTATCGCGCTGGGCGGAAGCGGCGGCGGGCAGCAGCGCCAGTATCGACAGGAAAAGGGCCTTCATCATCGTCAGATCGATTTTAGTAACAACACGATCGATTCGCTGTCCTCTACCCAAGCCATTGCTGCTGGAATCTGATTGTAATCCGTGCAGCGCAGAATCTTCTTTTCTCCGGTCGAATAGGTCGCGTCGGCTTCGACGATGAACGTGTAAACCCCTTTGCGGAGCCGTATTGTCGCGCTGTTCTGTTCGGCGGCGGGAAATGGCACCCGCTCTCCGGAGTTGATATTGTCGAAGTAGGAGATGTCCGTGCGTATTTCCAGCTTTTCGACGGGGCGGCTGTCCGGCATCACGAACCGGATGGACAGTTCGGTGAAAATCGAATCGTCTTTTTCGCAGGCCGAAAACAGCAGTGCGGAGAGCAGAAACAGGGTCCGTATGGTAGATTTCATCATCATCGCATTACAGTTTGAAGTTGAGTTCCATGCCGAAATAGGGGCTGGAATAGCGGCGTACCAGTGCGTTGGTCTCGTTTCTGTACGAAGGACTGTATGTGAACAGCCGGTTTACGAAAATCGCAATGTTGAGCCGGTCGCGGTAAAGCCGTTTCGAGATTTTGAGATTGACGTTCATACTGAAAGGCGTGAGACGGTAGAGATAGGCTTCTTTCGATACGTTGTCGTGGATCATATGCTGCAAAATACCGTCGGCTGCCGACTCGGCCGTAAACGGATGTTCCTGTAACTGCAGGTCGAGGTAGCTGGTCGGCGCAGGATTGCACCATTCGGCCTTCATGCCGGAAAACCACTGGCATTGGAACGACGTGGAGAAAATCAGCCCCAGTTTGGGAATCTGGGTGTCGAGCAGGAAATTGGTGTTGCATACTTCGTGAAACGTGTTGTCGTCCTGATCGTAAAGCCCGATGTAAGGATAGGGCGTCCCTTCTGCGAGCTGTACGGTCGTCAGGACGTACTGGGGTTCGCTGTTCTCATAGCGGGTTTTGAAATAGGCGCCCGAGACGATGAGTTTCGTGGCCAGCGCCCGGATGCGCCGCGTGGAGAGCGAGAATTCGATGCCCTGCTTGAATGTGCGGCTTCCGTTGGTCTTGACGCCGACGGTCTGGAATACCGTTTTGTCCTTGTAGGGAAGCCATTCGAGCTGCGGCGGTCCGGTGAACTCCATATCCTTGAGCGGTCCGGTGTCGTATTCGCGGTAGGTCCGGGTGAGTACGTCGGTCGAGGTGCGGAATCCCGAGGTCATATTCTCCCGGAAATAGGTTACCGACAGTCCGTATCCGTTCCACTCCGCATTGCCGCGCACCTCCCATTTGAAGTTCCGCGCCGCCTTCAGGTCGTAATTGGTGGGGTCGTGCTTGAAGACTTCCACATTGACACGGCGTTTCGATTCGTCGTCCGCCGGGAAATAGTTGAGCCGCGTGTAATAGGAGTAGTCCGGTTCGGGGAAGAGCTGGTCGAGCGTAGGCGTTTTGGTGTGCCATCCCGCGCCGCCCGCGAATGTGATGCGCATCGGGTCGCCTGCCATGTCGAACGCCGGAAGCGTCACCGAGAGGTTGGCACGCGGATCGAAATGGAATTTGCCCTGCAGGGTGTAACGGCTTCCGAGATTGGCCATGGCCGTCGTACGCAGTCCGGCCATTATCTCGATCCGCCACTCGCCGGCCGTAATCGTCGTATTGTCCTCCAGAAACGCCGAGAGCCGGTGCAGCGCCGGCAGGGCGTCGTAACGCCGCGGATGGGAACTCATCAGGTCGGTAAATGGGCGCGTCACGTCGTAAAGCAGACCGCCGCCGTAATTTTTCGACATGTTCCATTCGGCTCCGATGCGGATCGTGTTGCGGCTCAGCGGGGTGTCGGCTCCCAGCAGGGCTACCGCCTTGGCGTTGGCGTAGAACGGTTTGTTGTCCACCTGCAGGGTCGCTTCATAGCGGACCGGCAGCACTTCCATATCGAAGACGCCCTCTTCGACTGCCGTGCGTATAGGGACGTTGCCGCTGTTCGCTCGGTAACGCCAGCGGTCGATCAGGTCGAATTCGGAAGAGACGGAAGCGGAAAAATCGAAGCTGCGGAAAAAATTCGCACCCTTGGATTCGGCGGTGAAATTCACCGCCGCGACGACGTTGTTGTAACTCGATTTGTAGCGTTCGAGGGGGATGCCCGCCGGGCCTTCGTCGATATCCCGGTCGCTTTTTTGGCGGTCGAAAGAGCCGGTGTAGTCGAGCGATCCGCCCAACGTGTAACGGTAGGCCGAGGTGCTTTCCCAGCGTTTCTTCATGCGCCACGATCCGGTCGCACGCTGGTAGTTCTGGCGCGTATTGCGCGGGTCGTCGTGGGAGTTGAGCCATGTCGCGCCGACGTTCATCGTCAGCAGGTCGGCCGGAGCGCCCCATTCGAATCCTTTGCCGACATAGAGCAGCTGGCTGCCCAGATCCGCTTTGAAGCGGGCTTCGAGGTTGCGGCCTCCCTCCTTGCGCTTGATCTTGATCAGTCCGCTGGTCAGATCGCCGTATTCGACCGACGGAATGCCCTGCTGAATCTCTACCGAAGCTATTTCATCGGTCGGCATCGTGCGCATGTCGACGCCTCTATTCAATGAAATATTATTGCCGACGGTCGTTCCCGAATTGTATGTCATGCCCGCGTCGTTCGACATCGGAATTCCGTCCATGACGAACGAAACGCCGAGCGATGTAGTCTGGTAATCGCTGTTCGAGGTGCCGATCTCGCGCAGATGAATGTGGTTCGAGGAGAAAAACGAGGGGTCGGAGGCCCGTCCGCCGGGCAGCAGTTCGAGCAGGTCCCCGAAACTCGACGGCTGGATGTGGTTCATCGCGTCCCGGCCGATATGCACGCCCGAGACCGGTCCCCGCACTTGGGTCGCCGTGATTACGACCTCGCGGATCTGCGTGTCGCTTGTCCGGAGCCGGACGGTCCGCAGCATGTCGCTGCCGCTGACGGGCCGTACCTCCATCCGTTGGGAGACATATCCGATATATGAGATATCCGCATTGTAGGTATTCGCGGGCAGGGTGAAACGTGCCCGGCCCTCCTCATCGGTCGTCGTCGCGTAGGCCTTTCCCCCCCCCGACATAGGAGTCAGCGCCACCGTAGCATACGCCAGCGGATTGTGCAGGGAATCGGTAACTTCGAACGTGATCCCGGCGTCGGGCCGGCCGGACTGCCCGTACGTGTACGCAGGCAGCAGGATAAATAGCAAATATTTCAGGAGTAGCCGCATAGTTCTGTTTTCACGGGACAAAAGTATAGCGCCCCGGCATATGCGGCAATCGCCATATCTTGGTAAATTGCATTGCAACCATCATCAATAATAATGAGTTGCGTTCGTGCGGCATCCCATCATAATGCTATCCGGCCGCGCCAAAACCCCTAAAATCCGGTATTGACGATCCGGTGGGAATGCTGTTTCTTTGCCGTAAACCAAAAACGACGAAATTATGACTGGTATCTTTTTCGGCAGTACGATGGGCACGACCGAGGCCGTGGCTGCGGATATTGCCAAACAATTGGGCGTCGCGGACGCCGATGTACACAATGTGGCCGATACGCCGGCCGGCGAAGTGCAGAAATACGACCTGCTCGTGCTGGGTTCTTCGACGTGGGGCGCAGGCGAATTGCAGGACGACTGGTACGGCTTTTTGGATCAGCTGAAGGCGCAGGATCTGAGCGGTAAAAAGGTGGCGCTTTTCGGCTGCGGCGACAGCGGTTCCTATCCCGATACGTTCTGCGATGCCGTCGGGCTGATTTACGACGGCTTGCAGCAGAGCGGCTGCACGTTCGTCGGAGCCTATGCGCCCGAAGGGTATGACGAAACAGGTTCGCTGGTCTGCCGCGGCGGAAAGTTCGTGGGACTTGCCGTCGATGAAAGCGCGCCCGACAAGACCGACCGGCGGGTTGCCGCATGGTGCGAACAGATTAAAAACGAGTAACGATGAGCGCCGAGGAGTTCAGCCGTTACGATTCGATGAAGCTGTTCCTGCACCAGATTTACGAGTTCCAGAAAGGTGTACGGAGTCTGGTGCTCTGCACGATGTGCCGCACCTGCGCTTCTCTGCTCTCCGAGCGGCTGGAAAGGCTGGGTATCGCTTACCGGATTCAGTCGGTGACCGACAGCAAGGTGAATCTTTACTTCGGCAACCGCATGTGTCTGGAGACCGTGGCGACATTCATCCACAAGCCGCTCAACGAACTCTCCGCCGAGGAGGATTTCATGCTCGGCGCGATGCTCGGCTACGACATCGCCGGGCAGTGCGAACGTTATTGCAAACGAAAGTCTCCGGGTGTTTCATCAGAACAGGCGGCGGTCAACTGACCGCCGCCTATTCCTTCCTGATCTGCGCCGTGAACGAATCCCCCGCGCCGACACCGTCGGCCACTTCGACGTGCGGCGTGGCGACGTACGACATGCCGTCCGGAGTGAATACATGGCTTCCGACGGCGCCGCAGGTGAGTATCACGGTACGGAGTCCGTATTTTTCGAGCAGGTCGCGGCACTGCGCCTGCGGCTCCTGCGCCTGTATGCCGAACATCCGGCTTACGACGGTCAACTCCTCGTCGTTTGTTTTCAGAATATTGCTGCGGCAGAGCGAGTCGTGGACCACCTCCGGCGAATAGAAATGCTGCCGCAGGTTGATGTCGAAGATCTTATAATGTCCCGCTGCGCAAAAAACGGAACCGCGGAAAAGCCACAGTCCCGATTCTTTGCCGTTGCTCTCCGTTATTCTGTTTCGAAATCATGCGACAGCTTATGTCCGTTCTTATCGACACGCAACGATACCAGATGGAGATGCTCTCTGGAAATGTCATTATGCTTGAAAACAATATAAGGTTGATCTCCATATCCCATACGTTCCATATACTCCTTGGCGGTTTCCCGTAACTGTTCGCCTGTCAGTTTGTCTTCGGGCGAAGGATTCAGTAAAACATGGAATACCGTATTGGTCGTTCTGCGGTTGGCTTCGAGGTATGGCCGGAAACTATCCATACAAGCGTCGATATCCATTCGCCCGTGTTTATCGAACGGTTCGAGCATCTTCTGCCAGAGGAGCACTTCGGCTTCATCCTTATCCACTTTCTCCTTGTTATAATACAACGCTCCACTGGGCGAGGGGCCCGATCTTATATTCGCAACCATTCCTTAGCTTGTTTGGCAAGGTTCAGTATCTTGATACTAAAGGCTTTCAATTCCCTCATGCGCTGTTCCAATGCGGCGATCTGATGCGGGATTGCGACGTTGGAAAAGTGCGAATTGACGACCTTTACGACCTGATTATGTAGGCTAAGTACCCGGCGCCTTGTCTTATTTCCAAGATAGGTTTCCCAATACTCGCCTCCGAACCGGACGTACATCTTCCAGCGTATCCGGCTCTCCGCTAATATTGTCAGTCTAAAACGTTCCATGATGTATCTTTTGATGACAGCTTCCGCAAACGGCCATAGTCTTACGCCGTCTGGCAATCATCAGTTTTTCCCAATTCTCCTTGCCTTTCAGTTCTCCGAGTTTACGCACATGGTGCATAACCAGATTATCCGTAGCACCGCACAACTCACATTTCTGAGCTTTCAGCCTGTCTATAAGGCTTGTGGTGCTGACGCCGGGCATTGGATTCGGGCATCTGTCAACCGACCGATCATAGGAAGGTCTTTTTCTTTTGAACCCTTCATTGTATAGGCGACGTTCTTTTGCTTTGCCGTTTTTTACCGTATACCCGACTGTAAAGACTCCGTTGCGTTTGTATTTCCGGCAAATTCGTCTTACTGTGGTTCGGTATTTCCCGGCAAAAGTTTTGTACATACTGTACTGCATGATGTAGTGAAAAGTGTTCAGTTCAGAAGCGTTGTTAGCTATCGAGTAATAGTTGTAAAACCCTCTGATCTCGGCATTGTAACTGTCAAGGATTTCAAGGTCGTCATTATTGATCAGTTCCGACCGGTGCTTGGGAATCCATTGCTCGTGCCCGTTATGATAGCTGAATTTCAGCACCCCGAGTTCCAGCAATTTTTTCTTTATCACTTCGGTCGTTACCTTTAATCTGACCTTGTTTCCATACACACGGGACAGGCTTCCCCGTTTATTCCGTTTTTGCAGGTTCGACTTGCGGACAGTCACCTCATATCCGAGGAATTTTGCAGGCTTTTCAGTATGAGTGACGAGCGTTTTCTCATCCGATAGTTCCAATGCCAGTCTGTCTGCAAGGAAACGCTTTATATCGTCCTTGATCTTTACTTTACTTACGATAATTCCAATGAGGAAGTCGTCGGCATACCTCACATATTTAAGCCTCTTGAAGTTTCCGTCCATAGGGTCGAAGCACGGCATCGCGGATCGGGTTTAGTCTATCTCTTTGAGCCGTTTGACGAGCACTTTTCTTTCTACATTATTTGTCGCTGTTTTGAGTTCACGCATAACCAGCCTCTTTTGGTAAGTGAGAACTTCGTATTCACGGTACGCTCTTACCCTGTTACCCCTGTCGAATCCGGCGGCATATTCTTTCATGTACTTATCCAGCTTGTCCAAGTAAATGTTCGCCAGTACCGGACTGATAATTCCGCCTTGCGGCATGCCGCTGTACGTTCCATGAAATCGCCATTGTTCCAGATAACCCGCCCTGAGGAACTTCCGGATAAGCCGTATGGATCGTTCGTCGGAGATACGTTCCTTCAAGATGTCGATCAGAATATCATGATTGACATTGTCGAAGAAACCTTTTATATCTCCTTCGATGAACCACTTCTTACCCGTAAAAGTCTTCTGTACGGCATTCAATGCGGTGTGGCAGCTGCGATGCGGACGGAAGCCGTGCGAAGTATCTTCAAAGTGACCTTCGTAAATAGCTTCCAGTACCATTCGTACTACCTCCTGCACCAGTTTGTCGTCGAAAGAGGGTACGCCGAGAGGTCGTGTCTTTCCGTTTTTCTTCGGGATGTGCACTCTTCTCGATGGCTGGGGAGAGTAGCTTTCGTCTTTCAACGAAAGGATCAGTTTCTCAATGCGGGGAAGGCTCATACGGTCGATGGTTTCTCCGTCTGCACCTTGTGTCATATTACCCGGCTTGGCATATATTCGTTGATAAGCCAGATAATACATTTCCTCATTGAAAAGAATACGATAAAGCCTCTCAAACCTGTATTCCGTGGTTTGACTATGCTTTGTCAGACTGTTTAATACTCTTGCGGGACTTCTCATAATGCCTCTCGCATTTTCCGTTAATCGTATTAATGAATATTAGCTGCCGCCCTTCGTCATGTGCGAGGTTTTCCCTCGCGCAGACTACTACGGAGGCTCTGTTACCATACCGGATATTCATAGACCTTCGTCCAATAGCCTTACGGCATTCCGGTTTAGGTAATCCCCGTTTACGATATAATAACTATGGCACGACAGATTGTCGGATATGACGTCCGCCTTTTACTGTTTATTACAGTTGCGTCGTGATAAGTTCTTGCTCTCTCTGTCCAACTACTACAATGAGAGTATCACGATATGACGAGTATAGTTACCTTAACGTCACAGTTTCGCTAGGTACCGCTCAGGCTGTCATTCAATCAATCCGGATTTTATCCTCATATCTGTCTTTCATCACCCCATTCAGTCGCAGTCCGGTAACTGACTGACTTATGGTTTACCCCGACATGCTACACTCCCTGTCCGGTTTCCCTTTCAGATAAGTCGGTTGATGATAGGTTATTTGCAAAGAACACTTACCTAATAGCTTGCCATCGCTATATTTATTATATCGCCTTGACGGGCACACAGTTATTCCCCAGCTTTTGAAATTGGAAATAAAAGTCATTCAGCCGGGCAATAAACTGCACTTTCGAAGGGTCGCGTTTGATAACGACGAACTCCTCTTTGAAGATGCGTTTGACGATAAAATGGCTGCGGTTATGCTCCGATCCGGCTTTGCAGAGCAGCTCGTTGAAGCGGATGTTTTGCTCCTCGTTAAGCCGAAACGAGTATTTATAACTCGGCGTTCGGGGCTTCTTGTCAGTCTTGTCTGTCTGTTTTCGGTTGGTATCCATATATAGCTAAATAAAGGGGCGCGACTTGGGAGCAGCCCCGGCCTCGCAGAGCGAGCGTTTTTGTCGGACAAACCGAAGGTTGTCGGACAAAAACACAGCTCGCTACCCTCTGGCGAGGGTAAAGGTCCGCCGCAGTAAATTTTTACCGATGGTTTCGGAAGTTCTCCGTTACGGGTCTTGTGGCCGGGTCGGTTCCCGATGCAATATTACAACGTCTGGAGATGAAAAAAGCCCGCTGAACGGACTGGAGCGGACCAGAGCGGACATCGGAAGCGAAGCTTTTCGGCAGGTTGTATATTGCCATCGAAACAAATATTCAGATAAAGAAACAGACAGTTGGACAAATATTTATCGGAATAATCACCCGGACATGCGGATGATTCGATGCAGAAACGGAGAAATATATAATTCAAGAAATAAATATCTAAACAAATCTGCATTTATACGGCAGTTTATCGAAGCAGGCCGCGAAAGAAATCTCTGTTGCAACTATTTGGTTTCTGACATGCGTGTGTTGTGAAGCGGTTGCTGTCCGGTCCGCAGAATGCCGCCTATTGCGACGGTAGCGACCAGCACAACGCCGGGGATGGAAATATGCAAGGCTCGCCCCACGGGCGATTCGCATGGCCTTGCATATTTCCATCTCCGGCGATAAATTCCCTGCCGGCGGAAATAAATTACGGGGTACGGTATTCCGGAAACGTGCCGGATTACTGCGTGACCTTGAAGACGCTGTTGAGTTTTTTGCTCAATGCCGTCATATCCTGTCCGATCTTGTCGTTGGTGATGCGGGCATAGATTTGGGGCGTGGTTGGCAACCGGCATTTTGCCTGTCGTTTCTATGCAGGTTGTTCGGGCTATACCCGTCAGGCCTATTATAAACATTTATGGCGTAATATGCAAGTAGCCTTGTCCGATACCTTTCTTTTGAAGCGGATAGGTTACTACCGAAAACTGATTCCCCGGCTCGGCGGCTGCAAACTGTGACATTTGCTGCAATAAGACGGATTGCCGATCAGCCGGGATCGGTTATTTACGCTGCTTTCGGAAAACAATCTTTTAGTCAAACGTCGGAAGAAATAGCTTACGACCTGCTCGCGGCGCTGGATGCGAATATTCGAACCTGATCCGAGGTTTCGGCCTCGAACGGACGCATCGTTTATGGGCCGGAGATATTACGTATATTTCTTTGAAAAAGGGATTTGCATATCTGGATCTGATGACGGATGCCTATTCCAAACGGATCGTTGGCTATGATCTGAATACGACTTTGGAACGGGACGGAGCGCTCTGTGCTCTGAGGATGGCCATAGACCACACTCCGTAGCAAAAACGGCAAGGGCTAATCCATCACTCGGACAGAGGATGCCAATATTGTTCGAAAGAATATGTGAAATTGTTGACCGATAATGGGATTCGCATCAACATGACTGAAAAGAGCGATCTGTATGAGAATGCTGTTGCCGAACGGGTGAACGGTATTCTGAAAAGCGAATGGATCTACGAAGAATGTTTTGAAAGTTTTCAGGCACCAAAAGAGCGCATCGATGAAATCGTTATCTTTTGCAATTCACTCAGACCTCATGCCAGTTGCGATTGGCTTACGCCCTTTGAAGCGGAACATAGAACCGGGAAGTTCAAACATCATTGGAGCCGAAAAACGGTTATTCGGAAGTCATATGTAAACTTATATCTGGACAATATTTTTTGAACCAAAATGCTCATATTTAATTATCAATCACTGTAAACCTTTTCAGGACGGGACAGTTGTAATATTCCATCAGGAACCGTTTCATTTTCGGAAGCCGTAACGAGGAATTCTGAAACCTTTGGGTAGGAATTTTCCGGTGCGGATTTTTCGCTCATTTGAAGCGAGCGAGTCCGGAGCCGCTTTCAAATCGCGTTTTTTTAGATATATGAATACCAACCGCAAATCGACAGTCGGAAATGACCAAAATATTGAAAAATGTGGTTTGTAAATATTCTTTCCGGCTTAATGAATTCCAAAGAACTGCTCTGCGAAGCCGGATTGGAGCATGACTTCAACTGTCTTATCGTTAAATGTATTTTCGGCAAGGGGGCGTTGTCAGACACGACTCGTCGAAGATGCGGCTTTCTTCGGGAGTGATGATTTTTCATACTTCAAATGGCAGAAGTCTTTGTGTGTAGTGTGTGCTTCATGTGTCCTAATATATAGACATGATGGATGAACCTGCTAATTCAAGACACAATGACTCCCGAACAAACGAAGAAATTCAAGTACTGGCAGACCCGCACAATCGTCGTGACGATGGTCGGTTATGCGCTCTATTATTTTGTCCGCAAGAATTTCAATACCGCCATGCCGAGCATCGAGGTTACATTCGGCATAACCAAGGCCCAACTGGGGCTGTTTCTGACCTTGAACGGTATTATTTACGGTCTGTCCCGCTTTATTAATGGATTCATCGCCGACCGTGTAAGCGCCCGGAAGGTCATGTCTCTGGGACTTGCGCTCAGTGCGCTGGTCAATATCGGATTCGGATTCAGTGATAAAATGGCGATGCTCGTCGCCGGAACGGCCGGCGGGCAGGAGTACATTACGGCGCTGACGATCATCATGGGTTCGATTTTGCTGTTGAACGGTTATTTTCAAGGCATGGGAGTTCCACCCGTCCCGCCCCTCATGACTCACTGGGTGCCGGCCAACGAACTGGCCCGCAAAATGTCGATCTGGAACATGTCGCACTCGATCGGGGCCGGGTTGATCTTTGTAATGGGCGCCGTGCTGGTACACCATTTCGACAACAGCGCATGGCGGCTTTGTTTTCTCATTCCTGCGGCGTTTTCGCTTTTGGGAGCGGTCGCTTTGTACCTTGCACTGCGCGACAAACCTTCTTCGGTGGGGCTGCCCGAACTTGAGCAGATGAAGGTTCCGGGCGAAGAGCAGAAACCTGTCCGGAAATCGGACAAGGCCTATCATGCGGCCTTCCTGCGCCGTATGGTATTCGGGAATCCGATCGTCTGGGTGCTTTCAGTCTCCAATTTTTTTGTTTACATCGTCCGGTTCTCATTGCTCGACTGGGGGATGATGCTTCTGCCTCATACCAAAGGGATATCGGTCGCTGTAGCCGGAATCATGGTGGCGGCATTCGAATTTATCGGCGGAAATCTGGGCATGGTGATCGCAGGATGGGCGACTGACCGGCTGTTCGGCAGCCGTGCACACCGCACATGTGTTTTCTGTATGCTTGGGACCATCGTCATGACGATCGTATTCTGGTGCATTCCCGATACCGTCTCTCCGTGGGTAATGGCCGTTCCTTTCATGCTGATTGCTTTTTTTATCTACGGACCGCAGGCGCTGCTCGGTATCGCCATGTCGAATCAGGCGACCAAAGAGGCGTCGGCCACTGCCAACGGGATACTCGGCGTATTCGGTTACGCCAGTACGCTGATCTCCGGCGTCGGGCTGGGGTTTATCGCCGACCGTTACGGGTGGAATTCCATCTACGCCGTAATTCTTGTTTTCGCCGTTTTGGGGTTGCTGACGTTGACGACTATCTGGAAAGCCGCTCCCGACGGTTACGGTGCGGCAAAAAAATTCACAGCCGAATACGAAAGGAATTCGAGTCGATAATTTTTTTTATATTTGTTTGCCTTCACACCATTATCCCGGAAAACAGATGCCGTTGGATTCCGAATACGAACTGATGCAACGATTGTCCGCAGGCAACGAGGATGCTTTCGGAGAGTTGTTCGGGAGATATTATCCCCGTGTCTGCGCGTTCGTCGGCTGTATCGTCAAGGAAGAGAGCACTGCGGAAGACATTGCGCAGGACATTTTTCTGAAGATTTGGGAACGGCGCGACATCTTTCAGGGGCGGGTCGCTTCGTTCAACGGATATGTTTATCGCATGGCGCGTAACGCCGCTCTCAATGCTATTCGCCAGATGACCAATATTGATTGGGAACAATATATTCAGATCGAGGAAACGCTGCCGGACGAATCGTTCGAAAGGGAATACTATTCCCGTGAAAAAGAGCTTTTCATCCGGCTTGTCGTCTGCCGGATGCCCGAACAACGCCGCCGGATATTCGAAATGAGCCGTTATGCGGGGATGGACAATCAGGCCATTGCCGACGAACTCAAGATATCGAAACGAACGGTCGAAAACCACCTGACGCTCGCATTGAAAAAACTACGCGAGGCATTAGCCGTTTTCTCGCTTCTTTTCTTTATGCACTGATCTCATTCGCCGGGTAATCCCGAAAAAAAGTGTTTGTCGTTGTGTGTCGAACCGTTCCGGTGTGTCTTATAAACAGAGACGGGGACCGGGCTTTTCCGCCCCTCCCCCGGAAAGCGGCAGGGAGCGCCCGCTTCTCTTTCCGCAGGAGAATTTGAAACCCAAACAATCGAAATACCACTATGTCGAGAATCCGAAAAATCATCAGTATTTATCTGAGTTATCGCCAGCCCCGCAGTACGCGTAAAGAGTTTGCCGAGTGGTTCGCAGCTCCGTTCGACGGAGAGACGAAACAACGGCTGATGCGGGAGTACTGGGATGCGCTGTCTCCCGAAATGTCTCAGGACCGGGTGCAGAAGGCATATGCCCGCGTACGGGAACGCATCGGGTTCCGGAGTGTCTCGCTGCCGTCGCCGCAGGGTGTCCGTCCGGTGTTCAGAAGAGCGGCAGTCATGGTGGCAATGATAGCTATTCCCGTTTTGGCCGTTGCGCTCTATGCGCTGATCGGGCATATGAACTCCGCTCCCAAGTGGCAGGAAATCTACGCCCCTTACGGTCAGACCCGGAGCGTGGTTCTGGCCGACGGTTCGCAGATCGTCATCAATTCCGGGAGCAGGCTGATCTATCCCGACCGGTTCGCCGGAAAGGAGCGGCGGGTGTTTCTCTGCGGAGAAGCTTATGCCGATATCGCCAAAAATCCCAAGCGCAGTTTCGTGCTCTCGGCCGACGACGTCGATATTCTGGTGCACGGCACCTCGTTCCGGGTCAGTTCCTATGTGAATGACAGCGAAGTGGAAGTCGCCTTGCTTTCGGGTGCGATAGACATGCAAACCAAGAATCTGCAGCAGAACTGCAAGATCCAGATGACTCCGGGCGACATGGTCAAGGTCGACAAACGGTCGGGGCGCGTCACGTCGATGCGGTTCCCCGGCGGGACGTTCGCCAACGGCATAGACGACGGTCACCTGACGTTCATCAATTCGCGGCTCTCGGATATAGCCCGGCAGCTCGAACGCACGTTTGACGTGAAGATCGTTATCGACAGCCAGCAGCTGGCCGACGAACGCTATTATTCTGTTTTCATAAATCACGAAACGCTGGACGAGATTCTCTCCATTCTGGAACAGAACGGCGATATGAAACACCGCCGCGAAGGGGAGATCATCCACCTTTATAAGAAATGACCATCCGAAAAACACAACCTATAAACCTAAAACTTCATCTATGAAAAAAACATTTACTTTTCACACCCGGAGCCGGTTATGGATTCTTTGCGCCGCGGTGTGCATGGTATGGGCCGTTCCGCTGCATGCCCAAACGCGGAGGATCAGCCTGAACCTGAAGAACGCAACGATTCAGCAGGCGGTGATCGCCCTGCAGCAGCAGGGATATTCACTCTCGGTCAAGGCCGACGATGTGGACATGAAGGCTCCGGTGGACATCCATGCCCGGAACGAAGAGCTGCAGGCGGTTGTGGACCGTATTTTTGCAGGGCAGGACGTGAACTGCATCATCAACGATAAAAGTATTCTGATTACGAAAGTCCCGTCTCAGCCTTCGTCCGAAGACTCGCCGCAGGAATCATCCGTAACCGGACAGGTGAAAGGTCCGAACGGACTGCCGCTCGTCGGCGTCACCGTGCTGATCGACGGTACGATGGTCGGGACGACGACCGATGCCTCCGGAAATTTCCGGATCAGGGCGAAGTTCGGGGATACGCTGGTCTTCTCGTATATCGGTTACGACGAGCGCCGGGAAAAGGTAGGAGTCCGGACGGAGATCGACGTGACGCTGGCCGAAAGCTCGACGCTGGTGAATGAAGTGGTGGTGATCGGTTACGGCACGCAGTCGCGCCGTACGCTCTCGACAGCCATCTCTAAAGTCAGCGGCGAGGTCCTCGACAATGCACCGGCCGCGACCGTGGGCGATGCGCTGAAAGGCCGGGTTGCGGGACTGCACGTACAGACGAGCAACGCTATAGCCGGAGAGTCTCCCCGCATGATGATTCGCGGCGGATCGTCCATCACGATGGGCAACGATCCGATCTACATCGTGGACGGGGCTTTGCGCGAGGACCTGACCGGTATCAATACGAACGACATCGAGTCGATGGAGGTGCTCAAGGACGCCGCCTCGGCCAGTATCTACGGCGCTAGGGCATCCAACGGCGTAATTCTGGTCACGACCAAAAAAGGTTCGTTGGCAAAGGGTCCCCAGATCGTGTTCGACCTCCAGCTGGGCTGTTCGTCTCCTTCGCGCAAATGGGATTTCATGAATGCCCGCGAATACATCAGTTTTCTTCGTCCCGTTATCAGCAAAGCCTATGCGAACGGCATTGAGCACAATGCGAAGACCATGCTTTCGGGTCCCAATGCCTACGGTACGGGAAACACGGCGCCGAATGCCAACTATTCGACCCGTTATCTCGATTACGGGCAGCCGGTCCCGGCAGGTTATCAATGGATGTACGATCCGCTGGATGCTAACAAGGTGATTATCTTCACCGATACCGACTGGCAGTCGCAGTGGTTCACCGACGCATTCTGGCACAAGGAGTACATCGGTGTAAACGGAGGAACCGACAAACTGAAATATGCCGCGTCGGTCAGTTATCACGGCGACGACGGCATGGTTGCGATGAGCAGCTACAAGGTCTTCACCCTGCACGGCAGCACGTCGTTCAAGATTACGAAGAATCTGGAGGCGTCAACTACGTTCGACTTGTCGCGCCAGAAAAAGCATCCGCTCATCGACAACTACTATCAGGCCATCGGCCGGGGCATCATAGCTGCACCCACGGCGCGCGAATTCGACGACAACGGCGACTGGTGTCAGCTGAGCTCCAACGGCAACGCCCATAGTGCGGGATGGTACGAGTCGTTCTACGACCGCGAGCAGGCCATCAACCGGGCTTCGGGGACGTTCGGACTCAAATGGAACATCACCGACGGATTGACGGCTTTCGCGCAGTACAACTATTTCGACAACTCCTACCGGGGAAGTTATTATGCCTACGGAGAGCGCAACGGCACTCCCAATAACGTCTCGCTGGAGCGCAACACCACCGAAACCCGCGAACAAACCATCCGGGACATCTTTACGGCTCATCTCAATTACAACAAGACGTTCCGCGACGTGCATACGCTGAACGTTACCGGCGGTTATGAGTATATGTCCCAGAATTACTGGAAGGTGAAAGCCAATGCGAAAGGGGCTTCGTCGGACGATGTGCCTGTGCTCGGCTCCGGTTCGATCTTCACGGCGAGCAATCAGGACGAGAAGCAGGCGATGATCTCCTATTTCGCGCGGGCATCGTACAATTATGACGACCGTTACATCGTTTCGGGAACGTTTCGTGCCGACGGGTCCTCCAAATTTGCCGTCGGCAATCAATGGGGCTATTTCCCGGCCGGTTCAGTGGCATGGGTCATTTCGGAGGAACCGTTCTGGCGCAATGCCAAGAAGACGGCCAACACCTTCAAGTTGCGCGCCTCCTACGGACAGACCGGTAACAACGGCATCGGGCTTTACGATGCATACGGCGCATTCGCGACCGGCACGTACCACGGGCACACTACATTGCTGCCGTCCGCTATGGCGAATTCGGCCCTAAAGTGGGAGACTACCACGCAGCTTGATCTCGGTATGGATTTGGGATTTTTCGGCGACCGGCTGCGGTTTGTGTTCGACTACTACAACAAACATACGGACAATATGCTGTTTTCCATCTCCGTACCCGATACGGGACCCTATTCGTCGGTCAAGGCGAACGTGGGCAGCGCCCGGTTCTACGGCGTGGAAGTCGAGCTTAGTTCGGTGAATATCCGCAGGGAGCATTTCAGCTGGACGACCGACATTACGTATTCGTTTACCCGCAACAAGGTGTTGTCGCTGCCCGGAGAATATGCCTATGACGAGATCGATGCGGACGGCCGTGCGACGGGGCGGCGTGCATACCGTATCGGCGGATACAAAGCTTCCGAGAGCGGTTACCGCTTCGGCGGTACTGCCGTGGGCGAACCGCTGGGACGCATATACGGCTATAAGATCGACCACATCATCCAGACGGAGGCCGAGGCTGACGCGGCTCTTTACGACGAACAGTCGAACGGTTACCGCGTAGGCGACGGACGTATGGTCAAGGGGCGCAAGGATGCCGGCGACTATGAATGGCGCAACCGCAAAGGCTCCGCGCGCAGGGACGGCGAGGAGATCATCAACGACGAGGACCAATTCTATCTGGGCAATGTCATGCCGCACTCGACGGGAGGTATCAACAATACGTTCCGCTACAAACGGCTTTCGTTGAACGTCTACTGCGACTTTGCGCTGGGACATTCGATCATCAACGGCATGAAGGCGCATCTGCTGCGCAACACCATGGGCAACTGCAATTCGACGATCGGCCGTATCGCGTACGACTGCTGGCAGCATCCCGGCGATACGGATGCCAAGTACGCCCGCTTTTTCCCCAACGATTCCGATTGGGGCAACCGCAACTGGCGCCAATCGAATTTCATGGTTGAAAAAGCCGACTATTTGTGTCTGCGCGACGTTTCGCTCTACTACGACCTGCCCGAACACTGGCTGCGCAAAGTCGGCATCCGGAAAGTGACGGTGGGCGTAACCGGGAATACGCTTTGTTATTGGACGGGAGTTACGGGGGCCATCAGCCCCGAAAGCGGTATCGGATCCAATGCGGGTGCAGGCATGTATACGCCCGTGTCGACCAGCAATTCCAACTCCGACATCACCGCCAATATGATGCCGGTTCCGCGCAAGATCATCTTCAGCCTCAAACTGGTTTTCTAACGTTTCAGACCTTAAAACAACCAACCATGAACTATAAAAACATAAGATCGCTCCTGCTCGTATGGATTGCTGCGGGAGTTGTCTCCTGTCACGGCGATTTGGACATCATGCAGGACAACAAACTCTCCGTGAGCAATATGTGGAAGACGTCCATTCAGGTCGAGAACTCCACTTACGGCATCTACTCCGCCATGCGGGACAACTTTGTTCAGGAGCAGGTCAACGTCCTGACTTGGGGAGAGCTGCGCGTGGGCGAGTACATGTGGCGGAACAGCCGCACAGAGACGATCTGGCTCGCGGACCTGCGGAGCGTGGTGCAGAATACCATGTCCTCCACGACGAACGCCGTCAGCTGGTCGAAACTTTATACGGCGATCGATCAGGCCAATGCCGTGCTCAAATACGCGCCTGCGGTCGCCATGACCGATACGAAACGAAGCTGGGCGATCGGACAGGCGTCGTTCGCCCGTGCCTATCTCTATTTCTGGGCCGTGCGGTTGTGGGGCGACGTTCCTTTGAACCTGAATCCCATCGAGTCGGTCGCACAGCCCGAAGCCTATCCGATTCGTGCACCCAAAGCCTCGGTATACGCCCAGATCGGGACCGACATCGACCGGGCTGTCGAAAATGCGGGCAGTCTCGGTACGGATAAATACTTGGCGACCGCGGATGCCGTCAACATGCTCAAGGCCGAATACGCGCTATGGATGTATGCGGTGCAGAAGGGCGGCGACGACTATCTGACAATGGCCGAAGAGGCGCTTGCTGCCGTCGGAGTCAAGGCCGGCGACAACCGGCTGCTGACTGATTATGCCAAGATCTTCGATGGCTACGGTTCGAACAATAAGAATTCGAACGAGGTAGTATTCGCGCTCTACAACAGCCGCGATGAAAACAAGACCGGGGGATTCTCGACCTATTTCGCCTTCTCCGACGGTGCGATCGATCCCAATGCCCAAGCGACCGTGCCGACGAATACGACTGTGCAATATCTGGACTATGGCGACGAGTACCTTGAATTGCTGCACAAAAGTCAGACGGAAAACAACGACTCGCGTGTGAGGACCAATCTCGGCGAGGGACCCTACGGAAGGGAAAACCGGGCGGTGGTTACGTGGCCGAACAAGTTCATCGGCAATGCGGACAGCAGTCCGATGATTCGGGATTGCGACATCCTCTACTATCGTTATGCCCTTGCCGTGATGCTGGATGCCGAGTTGAAATATTACCGCAGGGACTATGCGGGGGCGCTGGCTTCGCTGAATATCATCGCCAAACGGGCGTACGGGAAGGAGAACTTCTATACTTCCGCCACGCAAGGCGATGTCTTGAAGGCGTTGTGCAACGAATACTTGCTGGAGTTTCCTTGTGAAGGCGTTGTCTGGTGGGCATTGATCCGCCTCGATCGGATTTGGGAGTACAACGCGGACCTGAAGGCGCGCAAGGATGCCGCCAACATCCTGTTGTGGCCCATCAGCAAGAGTGCCCGCGACAAAAATTCGAACCTTGCCCAAACGGAGGGATGGTATTGATCGAAAACCTAAAATTACGGAACATGAGACTGAATTTCAAGAAATATATGGCGGGGCTGGCGACTGCGGCGACGCTGCTTCTGACAGCCTGCTACGAGGATCATACAGATTTGGAGGACCGGACGACGCGGATTCGCATCAGTCCTGAAATCGAAGCGTTCGAAGCGGACGGAACTGCGTCCGTGTCGGGCAACAGCAATGTCACGTCGGTGGTGCTGGTCAAGGTCGGCACCCGCGTATCCCGCATGGAGTGGGAGGCGGAACTCGTCGACTGGATGCCCTCGGTCGATGAGACCGGGCCGTGGGCAACGATCCAGCGTGTACCCGTCGTTTCGCAGTATACGGAGATTGCCGGACCGAATACCGTCGCCGTGACGCAATCCGGTTTCGAGTTGACTGCATTGCCCAATACGGGATACGGACGCCGGTGTACGGTGCGCATTACAGCCGAGGACGGTACGGTGCAGGATTACGAACTGTTCCAGTACGGTGAGCTGGCCGATGCTGAGGTGATGCCGGCGCTCGAATCGGTAGAGATATCTTTTCAGGGCGATCCTGTCGATCTGGCCTATACCACGAATATGGGCGACAAGTATGCCTATGCGATCGCTTACGAGGAGGGCGGCGCCGAGGGCTGGTTGACGGCCGAGCACCGCGGCGAAGGTTTGCTGACGCTGACCGCCGAGCCGTGGGACGACATGGAACGGGATCGCCGGGCGACGCTGACGATCACCGTGGGCGACGACGAAACGAGCAAAGCGGCGGTGGACATTCCCGTCGTGCAGCTTAGGAAGGCGGAATACTATTATGTTTACGGCTCTGCGCTGGGTGAGGAGGCTGCCACGGCGTTGCAGATGAAGCGCGAGTCGGACGACTCCTATCGTGTCAGCGGATTCTTCTTCGCCACGGAGGACAATCTGATCTGCATCAACAAGGATTCACGGGCCGGCGATCCGGGTTGGTATCTCGGTGCCGACGGCGAGCTGAAGAACTGGGCCCGGAATGTTACGGCTTCGGATCTGAAGATCGAAGCGAACGGTTATCGTACGCTGACGGTGGATTTCGCTGCGGGTACGTGGAACTGGATACGTCAGAACAGTACGCCCAATTGCATGCCCGACGAAGAACTTGCGAACTATCCTACGAAGGATTACCCGACTGCGTCCGGCGGAGTCAAGACATGGATGACCGTCAGCCTGCATTGGAACGGCGGACCCGGCATCGGAGCCGTCAAGCTCGGATCGGGACTCGTCGGTGGCTCCAAAACCGGCGGATACGGCAAGCCCAGCGATACGACTGTGCCCTACGACGTTCGCAATCCGGCTTATGATACGGCCGAAAACGGCGGAGGCATCGAGGAACTTCGGGCGAATGACGGAACCCCGCTGGCTTCCAAATACGGCCGGTTGTATTCCTCTTTCGAGGCTGTTACGGGGCAGCCCAACGGTGCATTGAACAAGGCCTATCAGATCGCTTCGCCTTACGGCGAGCCGGGTGCCGTGCTGGTCGATGCGACCGGAACCGCCGTCACGATCGAAAACATCCTCATGGCGACGCTCGCTGCGGCGGACGACGATGCGAAGGCCGAGGCCGAGCATCCCGTGTTGAAGATGCAGATACAGGGGATTTGTCCCTATGGCTGGCATATCGCCAACCTTCAGGACTGGAAAGATCTGATCTGGGCCGCAGCGCAGGCTTCGAAAGGTTCGCGGTACGAAATCGCCGAGTCGTCGGCCAGCTATAAGGCCATCGGCGGAGGTTCGATCGCCAATCTGTCTACGATTCTGTTCGACGCTTCATGGAATACCTATTCCTCCGGATCGCCCATATCGCCGCTGGCGCCCGATTTCGGGTTCAACATGTTCATTCAGGGATGGCGCCTCTACGATACCGGATATAATTACGGCGCTACCTCCGGCGATCCCCGGTTTTATGCGTGGATTCCGCTTCTGGGGCAGTATACCTCCAAGAAAACTTCGTTCTGGCGCATATACATCAGCGGACACACCAAAACCGACATGACGCTGAACGACGGGTTCGATCTGGGCAACGGTTCGGGCGCTGCGATACGCTGCGTGAAGAATTATAAATAAGGAACAAATCAAAAAAAGAATCATGATACGAAAAATCATATGCATGTTGACATTGGCCGCCGCCTTCGTCGGTTGTACGAAGGACGAATGGCCCGATCAGCCCGACTGGAGCAGGATTCCCGATCCGAGCATTCCGGTCGACGACGGATACATGAAGCCGGCGGCGTGTTCCAATACGGTCGTTGCCCATCGCGGAGGAGCTGCCGAATGCGGTGCGCCGGACAACTCGATGGCGGCGTTGGAGTACGCCATGAGTCTGGGATGCTACGGCATGGAATGCGACATTTACTGGACTAAGGACAACGACATCATCGTGGCGCATGCCAACGGCGACTGCAAGGTCAATAACCTGCAGCCGTGGACGGCTACCGTGGCAGAGTTGCGCGCTGCAGGGCGGTTGTCGAACGGTGAGGAACTGCCCACCCTCGAAGAGTTTATCCGCCGGGTGATGGTCGAGGGCAACTGTACGCGTCTGGTGCTCGACGTCAAGCGTGTGGACAAACCCTATGCCCAGCCCGAATATGTGATCAATGCGGCGCGCCGTGCGTGCGAGATCGTCACTGAAATGAAGGCGAAGCATTTCGTCGAACTGATCTGCACGGGATTCAACCTCGATGCGATGAAGGCTGCGCACAATTGCGCCGTAATCGCCGAAGTGCCTATCGGCATGAACTCGTCGCGCTCCGGGAAAGAGTACGGCACGCTCGGCTTCGGGTGGGCCAACCTTTCGGCGGCAAGCGGAATGGATGCGGCGGCGGGCGGAAAGGGGTCCCGCTCGCTCGAAGAGTACGAGAAGGCGGGTGTGGCTCTGTCGGTCTACAATGTTGACCAGCGGGCGGGAGACGGCAATGCCGTTTATTCGACCGCTGCCGTGAATTATTACATTGCGAATTACAAACGTTTCCGCACGTTATGTTCGAATTATCCCAAGTGGCTGATCGGGAAGATCGACCATGCTTACAAGGTGTACGACGGCATTCGCAGCGAGGCGGATTTCGAGGCTTTCGAGGAATCGCTCGCCAGCGATCCGACGGGGCGCCGTTTTCTCGACGGCAACGGCGAGGTGGTGCTCCATTGCGATCTGACGCTGAACGGGTTCGTGCCTTTGTCGAATTTTTCGGGCACGTTCAACGGAAACGGCAAGACGCTCACGATCGGTTATCGCGGCGACGCGCAGCAGATCGGTCTGTTCAAACGTCTCAGCGGCACGGTACGGAACCTGACCGTCGCCGGACGCTTCGAATCGGTACGCAGCGACGACAGCGAAATTCATCTGGGGGCGTTCGCGGCCGAAACCGACAATGCGGCGATCGAGAATTGTACGAACAGGGCGGAAATCGTTGTCGCAGACGCTGCCGATGCTACGCCGCGCACCATGATCCTGAGCGGATTCGTCGGAAAGGCTTTCAACGGCGTGACGCTTCGCAACTGCCGGAACACCGGAAATATCTCGTTTTCATCGCCTGCTCTTTATATGATCGGAGGCTTTGTCGGAGCTGTTCAGGAAGACGACGGGCTGTACACGATCGCCGACTGCCACAATACGGCCGACTTTGACAATGCGGGCAGTAATTCGGGCTGGAATTTCATGGGCGGCATTGCGGGCAAAACGATCAGCCGGCAGCTCGTTCCGGGCGAGACGTCGAATTACCGGCTTATCGTCGAAGAATGCTCCAGTACGGGTACGATCAGCATTGCCGGGCCGTCGAAAGTGCGCGCTTCGGGCATCGTGGCCCAAACGCAGGGCGCTTACCGGATCAGCGGATGCACGTTTTCCGGAGCGATCGAGAGTACGGACGTCACCAAACGCGACGTCGTGATAGGCGGTATCATGGCCATGGCCGACAAGGAGTGTGTCGGGCTGGTCGAAGGATGCACTTTCAGCGGACGGATTTCGGCTGCGCAGGCCGGTGCCAACAACTTTTTCGGCGGCATATACGGTAACAACGGAGGTGCCGCGAGCGTTGTGAACGATTGCCGGACCACGGCTTCTGCCTATGTCGGCTGTCCCATCGGCAAGTCGGTGGGGATGCTTGCCGGGCGTCCCAACAAGAAGGGCTTTACGGTCAGCAATTGCCGGATCGCCGGAACCGTAACGAACAAACAGGGCGCGGCAGTGGTGATCACGGCCGATAACCTTGAAGATTGGATGTTTGCCGGATATGGTACCTCCGTAGCGGTGACTCTGAAAAACAACGGTTACAACGACGGAAAATAGCACGGAAAGATACTAACTCTAAATTATTCGAAAAATGAAAAAACTATTGTTGACGGGCATCGCGCTCGTCGGAGCGGCGCTCGTGTTTGCACAACCCCGGCTGGTCGCGCACCGCGGCTTTTACACGACGCCGGGATCAGACGAAAATACGATATCGAGTCTGATCAATGCGCAGCAGTTGGGCGTATACGGCGTGGAATTCGACGTCAACCGGACCTCTGACGGGGAGTTGATAGTCGTCCACGGTCCCAAAGTCGGCGATCGGTTCGACGCGCAAAGGGACACGTATGCGGAGATCAGCCGGGTCGTATTGCCGGGCGGCAATCGGATACCTACGCTCCGCGAATTTCTGGAGCAGGGCCGGAAGGACCCCGGAACGAAGTTGATTCTGGAATTGAAGAAACACAAGACGCCTGAGATCGAAACCCGGATCGTCGAAGAGATCGTGTCGCTCTGTAAGAAACTGAACATGCTGGACCAAATGGAGTTCACGTCCTTCAGCGAGCACGCCTGCAGGGAGTTCCGGCGCTTGGCTCCGCAGAACAAAACACTGTATATTTCCAATTCGCTTTGGACGCCCATCAATGCCGATGTCGCTAAGAAGGAGGGTTTTCAACTCTCTTACAGCATGTATGTGTTTATGAACCGGCCCGAACTGATCGACCGCATGAATGAAATCGGCGTAGAATCGACACTCTGGATCGTAGACAATCCGGAGGTCGTGGACTGGGCCGTCAAACATAATGTGGGTTTTATTTCGAGTAATTTTCCCGACCGGATCAAAGCGTATCTCGATGCGCTCCGGACAGTGGAAACTGCCCGTAATGGCGCCTGCAATCTGATCAGATAAGACACAATCTCATAACTCAAATTTATCATGAAAAAAGTAATCGCAATTATCGGTTCCGGCATGATGGGGTCCGCTCTGGCGTTTCCTGCTGCCGAAAACGGTCATGAAGTGCGTTTGGTAGGCACGCACCTCGACCGTGACATCATCGACGAATGCCGCCGCAGCAATAAGCATCCCAAATTCGACAGAGCGTTCCCCGTCGGAGTAAAATATTATCAGATCGAGGAATACAGAGAGGCAGTCGCCGGAGCCGATTTCGTTATCGGCGGTGTTTCGTCGTTCGGTGTGGATTGGTTCCTGAACGAGATACTGGTAAATCTCGATCCCCGGTTGCCGGTGTTGTCTGTCACCAAAGGGCTTATCAATCTCGAAGACGGAACATTGATTTCCTATCCCGATTATTGGCGGTCGGAGCTGAAGAAAAGGGGCGTCGACCGAGAGGTCTGCGCGGTCGGCGGCCCCTGCACCTCTTATGAACTGGTATTCCACGACCAGACCGAGGTGGCTTTCTGCGGCAGGGACACCGCTTCCCTCAGACTGTTCAAAGAGACGCTTTCGACCTCTTACTATCACATTTCGCTGACCCATGACGTGATCGGTCTTGAGAGCGCCGTAGCGTTGAAAAACGCGTATGCGCTGGCCGTCGCCATGACTATCAGTTTGGTCAACCGCCATCATGGCGCGGATGCCGGGTTGCATTACAACTCGCAGGCCGGAGCATTCTATCAGGCGGTCAGGGAGATGCGCCGGCTGCTTAAGATACAGCAGGCGACCGAAGACTGCGAGAACATCGGTATCGGAGATCTTTACGTGACGGTTTACGGCGGTCGGACCCGCAGAATCGGCATTCTGCTCGGTGAAGGGAAGAGTTATTCCGAAGCGATGGATATTCTGGCCGGTGTGACCCTCGAATCGCTGGTCGTGGCGCGCCGGGTTGCAAAGGCGATTTACCGCAAGGCGGAATTGGGTCAGGTCTCCCTGCAGGACTTCCCGATGCTGGTACATGCCAACGATGTCCTCGACAACGGGAAGGATGCCGAACTTCCATGGGAGACGTTCACGTTCGATCATACGGCAAACTGAACGGAGCGGTTACAGCAATGAAAACAACAATCAAAGCGGCCGTAGCCGCCGGCCTGTTCATCCTGACCCTGTTTCCGGGATGCGCGCAGCGGCAAACGAATAAAGCGAATCTGCGCCTGCTCTACTGGAATATCCAGAACGGCATGTGGTCGGGACAGGGTGACAACTATACGCGTTTTGTCAATTGGGTGAGCGCCCAGAACCCCGACGTCTGCGTGTGGTGTGAATCGGTAACCAACTACAAAACGGCTTCAGATGAGAAGATAAGACCCGAAGAGGCCTATCTGCCGGAACATTGGGGCGAACTGGCCCGGCGCTACGGACATGAATATTGGTATAAGGGCGGACACCGCGACAATTTCCCGCAGGTCATTACGTCGAAATACCCGATCGAGAACGTGGCTCGTCTGATCGGAGCCGTTCCCGACAGCATTGTCTCCCACGGTGCGGGATGGGCGCAGATTCGGAAAAACGGTCATACGGTCAATATCGTTTCGCTGCATACATGGCCGCAGGTCTACGGTTTCGGTCTGGCCGACAAGCAGGAACGCAAGGCCAGCGCCGCGGCGCGCGAGGGCGACAGGTTTCGCCGCATGGAGATCGAATACGTGTGCAACCATACGATCGGATCGGTTGCCGGTGCGGAAAAGCAACTATGGATGATGATGGGAGATTTCAACTCCAAATCGCGTGTCGATAATTACGAGTACGGATTTCCGGAGGATACGACCGCCTTTCTGGTCCATGATTACATACGTCAGCACACGCCGTATGTGGATGTGATCGCAGCGAAATACCCCGGCGAATTCCAGACGACGACCGGCCGTCGTTTCCGGATAGATTATGTTTACTGCACCCGTCCGCTTTACGATCGGATCGTCAGTGCGCGGGTCGTAAGCGACGAGTACACTACGCCTGTCCGCGATCCGCAGGAACTGCGCAATTTCTGGCATCCTTCGGATCACCGCCCGATCATCATAGATTTCGACATGCGTTGATGCGGATTTTGATGACTAAAGACTTTGCAATATGTCGATGACCAATTCCAAACTAACGCGTGTAGCGGACAATATCCGAATTTTGTCGGCCTCTA